>OLYY01000025.1_pt1 | contig 105703 bp, 94 predicted proteins | sample 1673561 | NCBI WGS metagenome assembly OLYY01 (sample SAMEA103958115, study PRJEB25191) | human gut metagenome | biome: human-associated habitat [ENVO:00009003]; feature: intestine environment [ENVO:2100002]; material: feces | place: Germany | collected 2013/2015
TGAGAAAATATATGAATAATATATATTGTGTATGGACAAGGGATAATTTATTACACATATACAATATACTGTGTTTTGAAAAAATATACATCCTATAGCTGAAAGCCTGATCGCACCCCTGCATCATGACACCTTGTCACTATAATATACTACGCTGCAGAATGCTGCTCTGCATAGAAATAAATAATAAGATGGAGGTTATGTATGAAACTTAAAATTCCTCAATATCAATTGTCTGAAGTACTCAACATGATGGCATTTAAAGGAATCTCTGAAGCCGATATCAAAACCATGATGGATCTCAGGATCCTGCGCGAACACTATTACAGATACAACTCCACTATATTCAAAGCCGGCGAAATAACCGAGGAGCTTGGAATAGTCATCAAAGGCCGGGTGATTGTTGAGAATGTTGACTACTGGGGCTCCAAAAGTATCCTGAGTTCAGCACTTCCTGGAAAGGTGTTCGGTGAAACATACGCCCTGTCCGGACACAAACTCATGATCGACGCAAGAGCAACAGAGCCTACTATCGTATTCCTGCTCAACGCACAGGATATCATGTCCGGCAAATACAACAGTTATCCGTGGCATCTGCAAATGCTGAAGAATCTTCTTCTCCTATCATCGAGAAGAAGTCTCACACTCTCTCTTCATATCTTCTATATAAAGCCAAAGAAGATACGTGAGCGTGTCAGCTATTATCTCTCAGGACTTGCCAGCTCTCTTGGAACAACTGAGTTCGATATCCCATTTAACAGGGAACAGTTTGCCGACTACCTGAATGTCGACAGAACCGCACTGTCAAAGGAGCTGTCCAACATGCAGAGTGAAGGACTTATAGAGTTCAAAAAGAATCATTTCAAACTGTTGGAGCTTGACCACGAGGAATTGACGTAATACTACTATTCTGAATCCAGTACAAGTCTATCTTATGGTTACCGGGTGCGGAATTGTAAAATGCCAGCACCCGGTAACTGAAATTATATCTAAGAGAATCATGAATTCAATATCTTCATAAACTCCTCGCCTGTGATCGTCTCCTTCTGATACAGATAATTGGAAAGCTCATCAAGCTTCGCTCTGTTCTCGAGGATAATGGTTGCCGCCTTCTCATGCTGCTTTCTTATAAGCTCCACAACCTTCTTGTCTATGAGTGTCTGCGTCTCTGCCGAGCACGAAAGTGATGAATCACCGCCAAGGTATTTGTTAGTTTCTACCTCCATGGCTACCATATCAAAATCTTTGCTCATTCCGTATTTGGTGATCATAGCTCTTGCAAGCTTTGTTGCCTGTTCTATATCGTTGGAGGCTCCCGTTGTAATAGATCCAAATACTATCTCCTCTGCAGCTCTTCCGCCTGTGAGTGTCGCTATCTTATTCTCAATCTCTTCCTTGGTCATAAGGTAATGATTGCCCTCATCGACCTGCATGGTGTAACCAAGGGCTCCTGAAGTTCTAGGAACTATGGTTATCTTCTGGACTGGCGCCGAATCAGTCTGCTTGGCAGCTACAAGCGCATGTCCGATCTCATGGTATGACACGACAAGCTTCTCCTTGTCTGTAAGTATCGCATTCTTTCTCTGGTAACCTGCAATTACGACCTCTATGCTCTCTTCCATATCGGCCTGTGTCACGAAGCCTCTGCCCGCTCTGACAGCCCTGAGTGCCGCTTCATTTACAATATTTGCGAGCTCGGCACCTGATGCACCTGATGCCATTCTGGCTATCTTATTGAAGTCTACATTGTCTCCTATCTTGACCTTCTTGGCGTGAACCTTGAGTATATCCTCACGTCCCTTGAGATCAGGAAGTTCTACAGGTACTCGTCTGTCAAATCTTCCCGGTCTGAGCAGTGCAGGATCAAGCGAATCCGGTCTGTTGGTTGCTGCAAGAATGATGACACCATTGTTGCCTTCGAATCCATCCATCTCGGTGAGGAGCTGGTTAAGTGTCTGCTCTCGCTCATCATTGCCGCCTATCTGTCCATCTCTCTTCTTACCTATGGCATCTATCTCATCGATGAACACTATACATGGAGCCTTTTCCTTTGCCTGCTGGAACAAATCCCTTACCTTTGAAGCACCCATACCTACGAACATCTCAACGAACTCTGAACCGGACATTGAGAAGAAAGGTACATTCGCCTCTCCGGCTACAGCCTTGGCAAGCATGGTCTTACCTGTTCCCGGAGGACCCACAAGAAGAATACCCTTTGGCATGGAAGCGCCGATCTCCTTGTACTTTCCAGGATTGTGAAGATACTCAACTATCTCAGTCAAATTCTCCTTCGCCTCATCCTCTCCGGCGACATCTGTAAACTTTATTCCCTCTGTGGAATTAACATATATCTTCGCATTACTCTTGCCCATTCCAAACATCATGGAATTCTTGCCGCCTCCGGCGTGCTTCATCATCTGATTGGCAAGCATTCTTCCAAGTAATGTGAATATAAGTATAGGCACGATCCAACTGAGTATAAAACTGAGTATCGGTGATGTCTGCTTGATCTCCTGACCTGAGAACTTGGCTCCCGACTTGTAAAGTCGCTCGGTTAAGTTCTCATCACTCACCATAGCAGTCTTATACACCTTCTTGTCATCTTTGCCTGTAAAATAGATGACATTTGACTGTGCCTCAATGTCTACCTCATCGATCTTCTTGTCATCTGTCATGGATATGAACGTACCATAGTCCACCTCCTCTATACTTCTCTCAGCAAACCATGGGACAAATATGAAATTGAGAACCATTATTATGATAAGCACTATCAGATAATAAAATATCAGCGGCTTCTTTGGCTGTTTTACTTCTTTCATATAAAAATCCTCCTTGTGATATTTTTTAGTATATATATGTCTGACACAATACAGAAACGCCATTATCATATATATTATTCTAACCTTATATCACAAGGAGGATTTATTCAATTAATTATTTCTAAAATTTGTATAATTCTTTTAATAATCTTTCACTATTTTCTCATTGACACTAATCCTGTAATCAAGACTCTTGTCATTTCCTGCTCATCTTCTTATATCTACATCGCCGCCCTCATAGCATGATGGTATGCACCATAGGCACAAATTTCATTTACAATGAACTTAATACGCTGTTAAACACCCTGTAATTGAAATCATCATTTGGTCTGCAGTATACAGCAAACTCGATATTCTCAAATGCGTATATATAATCACTTAGAACATTTGCAGCAGCTGATGCCACCGCATGAGGATCGTTGCGGAATGCACCACAGCCAAATGCACCGAGTATCACTGTGTCCGCATGGTTCATAACTGCGCTGTCAAGTATCCTTCTGAGTCTTTTCTCATGAATAATCTGAAGGTCATAATTGCTTACTCCCGCTGCGCTTGCACCATTCTCACAGTTATAAATATTTCCTGGAATTTCCCGTAGATTCGGCGCAGCACATGTGATCACATCCGCTTTATACCAGTCCTTTTGCTCCATGAGTTCCGGCAGATCTGTATCCGTCTTAAACACCACTATACCAGGTGTGTATATAATATCATCATTGTGTATAGGATCTTTTGCCGCTCTGTGAGGAGTATAGAACATTCCCCACATATCAGGAGTGTTCAAACAGAAATACAGATTAGAACATCTGCAGAGACATTCCTCCTGTGCACTCGCTCCATATACAACTCCGCCACCCGGATTTACCGCCGATGCAAAGTTATGCACAGCAACATGCTGTCCCTTATAATATGCCGCTGCCTCATATGTTCTCTTTCTGGATACCACAATCCTGGTCTGTTTCTTATAAATATTTAGATTAAGTCCCGGAATCTTCTCACTTTCTGCAATAAATCGCTGCCCTGACACTGATTTCTTTGTAGCATCTGACAATGCAGCATCCGTCTTGCACATATACTCTGTATTCTGAAATATAATTTTGTTCATCTCTTTGCGATCCATCTGTAATCCTCCTTAATTCTCACTGTCATACATGAAATTATGATAATATGCCCACGCTAAATGTTCTCGTTTTTCAATTTCATTCATTTTCTCTAGTCATAATTTTAAACCACAGGGAACCAATTTACCATATCCCTGTGGTTTAATCTTAAATTAATATTCACCTGTTATTCTATCTCAACTACGCCTGTATCCAGGAAGAATTTGCCAGTGCTCACACTATATTCATACACTGAATCTTCTTTATCCACGAATGAACTATGCATCTTACCAGTCACATCCGCATAGGACACGATCACATACTGCCAGTCACAGTCAAACTTTATTGTATCTGGTATATCCCCAACATCATAGGTTTTGGCGTCCAGCTCTTTGTTATCCTCAGACATAGCTGTAAATGTATACTTTTCTCCTGCTCGTTCAAACTTCCATTCCACATGTATGACCATTTCGTTTTCATCACTTGACGAACTTTCACTACCCGATAACGAAGTCGTCTTATACGACTCTTTTACATCCATTGCACCTGAGCCGTTCTCTGCAGTCTGATCCGTGGCCGCACACCCCATTGAGCTGCCACTCGTTATATAATATGTTCCATCTGTTTTCTCATATACCTTATTGAGGATTATTCCCACATCACCATCTGAGTCTGCATAGCTATCCTTATTGTCCAGATCATAGTACACACATCCGTTCACTGTCCGGCTTCTGGTGACACTTCCATCTGCATTCTCATTATACCCAACATTGTTTGTTCCAGCACTTATACCATCAGATACCAGAGTCTCGTACATATCTTCCCCCTCGCCTGATCTGGCATAGATCATATAACATCCATCAACATCAATGTCTTCATCTGTTATCTTAAGCGTGCCCGCATCAATATCAATCTTGCAAGGAATATCTGTAACTGTCCCAAGTCTTTCTGTTGTTACAAATGCTCCAACCAGAGAATCTTTTTCATCAGTTTCAGTCATTTCCTTATCCGCAAGCAAGCAGCCTGAGAGCATACATATTCCAAGCATTCCCATAATACCCACGGCAGCCAGATTGCTCTTTTGTATCACTCTATGTATCTCACCTGATTTCCTGTCTGTTTTCTTACCCCTGACAACTTTCATCACAGCTCCCGCCTCCTTAGTCTTCTTCTATAAGTTCACCATCAAATGTCAATATGTCTCCAACATCGCAGTGCAGGTAATAGCATATCTTGTTGATCGTGGTAAACCGCACACCCTTTGCTTTCCCGCTTCTGAGAACCGACAGATTTGCCTCTGTTATCCCCACTAGTTTGCAAAGTTCCTTCGATGTCATATTATTCTCTTTTAAAACCCTGTCCAGAGTTACTTTGATCGCCATCCCTACACGTCACCTCAAATTCTATATATATGAATCATTTTCTTCTTTTATCGCTTTTGTCTTAGCAAGGTTTCTGACACCCATATACGCAACGACGAGTATTATCAGCTCATATAATGGAAGTGATATCTTGAAATCTGCATTTGAAAGAGTCGTCATGATAAAAAGCTGAAGCACATTCTTCGAGAGTTCAAGAATCACCATGACTGATATTGCACTCTTGCTCGTCTTTGAAAGTCTCTCTGCCATATGGATTGTCTCATCCGAATACTCATTTTCTATTATGCTGTTGCAAAGCCTGTATCCCCTGATCAGAACCCATATGACAAGAGCAGCATTTACAAGCTGGAAAATAAACAGGATCACTGCCCATCCGGCATCACCAGGCATAGCACCGGCATTTGTCCGATTTGTTCTGACAAGCTCCGGCAGTGACACACAGACAATCACAAAAGCTGTGAATACCACTATCACACATATTATCTTCTTGATGATTTCTACTATCTGAGTGCTATCCGCCTTGTCTATACTCTCCACGATCCTGAGCACAGCATAACATGCCAGCACCGACCATATCACTGAGCTTATTGCAAGATTCAGCATATCTGAAGTTACCAGAGCATTTCCATCTATGACATACCCTGGATTTATCATCATATATATTCCTATGAAAAGCACTGCTGAAAGTCCCAGCAACAGGTAGTCAGCATCAATCTTTCTATTTCTTATACAGAGCACGATGAATCCAGCAAGTGGCACACAGCCTATCAGACAGAACATACATATTGCAAATGCGTTCTGGCCTCCTCCTGCAAGTGACATATTCCTTAGCCACACCGCAATATACGCAAATATATTTAAAATACCATTAACCATAGCAGCCTCCAATCCAATGTAAAAATTATTGTTTCACGATAATTATCTTACTTGTATAGTACCATAGAATTATCGTTTGTCAATAATTATTATTGTTTTGCGATATTCAGATGGTGTCATTCCTGCTTCTTTTTTAAACTGACGCATAAAATGAGAAGAGCTGTTATATCCGCACATCTGCGATATATGTTCAATTGAAATATCTGTCGTTGATAGAAGATACTTTGCGTGTTCAATGCGGCTCTGTATCACATCATTCATAACCCCTGTTCCAAATATTTTCTTATACAAATGCTGAAAGTATGATTCGCTCATTGTAAGCTGATGTGACATTCCCTGTATTGTCCAGTTATCATACGGCTTATTATAAATATTTGTTCTGATTATAGACATTTTTTCATAATAGGAACCATGTGTATCTTTACTCACTGACGACATCTTTTCAGCAAGCTTTAAAAAAAATAATTTCATATATAATCTAACAGAATCATCCTTATATTTATTTGAAGAATAACGTTCATAACACATATTTTTTATGATAAGTGACAGATCATTGATATCCCCCAATATTTTCACCTCATCAAACGGGATACTCAGGGATTCGATAAATTTCAGGTCGTCATCTGACATTTCGAAATGAAACCAGTCGTTAGAAAAGCTGGAACCATATGCACGGTAAAACTGGGGAGTACCCTTTCTGTATAATATAAATGAGTTACTTTCTGTAATTGTATCCTCACCGTTCAAAGTAAAAACTGCAGGGGACTTTAAAAGTACGAGCAGGTAATCTCCCGATCCAGAAGGACGTTTAATTATAAAATCTGCATCATGAATGTGATTATGTCCAATATTATTTATCTGCATTTATGATCTCTCCTTTAAATAAAACATTTCTCAATAATACCAACATACATCTAAAGTTAAAAAAGCAGAATACATCAGTATTGTTACATGATATGTCATTGAAATTTTATTCCAAATAAACCATACTATCAATAACAATTAACGAAAAAACATAAGGAGGAACAAACATTGAAAGCAACTATCACGATTTCCGCAAATAACAGTATAGGTAAGATTGATAAGAGAATTTTTGGTTCATTTATCGAGCATCTTGGACGTGCAGTTTATGGAGGGATATATGAACCGGATCACGCCACATCGGATGACATGGGATTCCGGCAGGATGTCATGGGCATGATCAAAGAATTAAATGTACCTGTGATCCGCTATCCTGGCGGAAATTTTGTATCGGGCTATAACTGGGAGGACGGAACTGGAGATAAGGCAAAGCGTCCAAGAAAGATGGAACTTGCCTGGCAGTCAATAGAGACAAACGAAGTCGGCATTGACGAATTTCAGGAATGGGCCAAACGTGCAGGAAGTGAAGTCATGATGGCCGTCAACCTCGGTACACGGGGTGCCAATGATGCCCGCAACCTCGTTGAATACTGCAACAGTGACACAGACACCTACTATGCACAGATGAGAAAGGCCAATGGATTTGATAAACCATTTGGAATCAAACTGTGGTGTCTCGGAAATGAGATGGACGGTCCATGGCAGATATGCAGCAAAACTCCATACGAATACGGCCGCATTGCATGCGAAACAGCAAAGCTTATGAAATGGACAGATCCTTCTATTGAGCTGGTGGCATGCGGCAGTGCACACATAAACATGCCAACATTTATGGAATGGGAACGCACAGTCCTGCGTGAATGCTATGAACATATAGATTATATATCTCTCCATAACTATTATGGAAATCCTGCCAATGATACAGCTGCCTATCTTGCATCATCCGTGGAAATGGACAAATTTATAAAGCAGGTTGCTGCAATCTGCGATGAGGTAAAGTTTGAAAAGAAATCTGACAAAACCGTAAATCTGTCATTTGATGAGTGGAACATATGGTTCCACAGCAGTGAACAGGACAAAGAAATACCAAAGTGGCAGGTCGCTCCCCCACTTCTTGAGGACATATACAATCTTGAAGATGCGGTAGTTGTTGGAAGCTTACTCATAACTCTACTTAACAATTGCGACAGAGTCAAGATTGCATGCCTCGCACAGCTTGTAAATGTAATCGCACCAATTATGACTGAGAACAACGGAAGATGCTGGGCACAAACCATATTCTATCCTTTCATGTATACTTCTCAGCATGGCAGGGGTACAACAATAAGATCTTTCTGCAGTTGTGACAGTTACGATACAGAAAAGATCAAAAATGTTCCTTACGTTGACTCGGCAGCAGTAATTTCAGATGATGGAAACGAAATAACTATATTTGCAGTAAACCGTTCACTTAACGAAGCATGCGACCTGAACATAGCCACACTTGGATATGATGACTACAGTCTCACTCAGCACATTGCCATGGAAGGTGATGACCTTAAAGCAGTAAATACCGCTGACTCACCTGATAATGTCATTCCAGTAGAAAAAGCAATTTCAGAGAACATATCGCTGTCTCCACATTCATGGAACATGCTTATATTTAAGAAAAATTAGGAGGATTGTCATATGAAAACTTTTACAGGATATATGCACGGAATCAACCTTGGCGGCTGACTCTCCCAGTGCTCAGAATACTCAGAACAGCATTACAATACATTCATCAGTGAAAACGACATCAAAACCATATCAAAATGGGGCCTTGACCATGTGCGTCTTCCTATCGACTACAATGTTTTAGAAGATGAAGACGGCAACATAATAGAAAACGGATACGCTCATATAAATGATTGTATCACATGGTGCAGAAAATATGGTCTAAGTCTCATATTGGATCTCCATAAAACAAAAGGGGGTTCTTTTGACAACAATCCTGAGGACAATATAATGTTCGAAAACCATGAACTTTGGAGCAGATTTATCTCTCTCTGGAAACAGCTTGATTTTGGACTTTCAGATGAACACTATGCGTCTTGTATTGATAAAATAATCCAATACCTTTGATTTTCATATTTTTAAAGAGAAAATCGGTTAGTACATACTGATATGATACCTCTAAAGTGACATATTATTTATCTGACTACTTTAAAGGTATCATATCTTTTTATTTGTCCACTTTCTCCTTAGATTAAGGTAATACTCAATTTCTCTGTGCATATTATAAATTCCGCTTCGACCTCTCTCCACGGTCTCTCTGCTTTATCCGGGACAGAAACCAGATTATCGACGGTCCTGTACTCCTCCCCCTTCATGAAGCTCTTGAGTTCAAAGTTCATCATCTCGTCATCTATTTGCTTCCACATAGCATTTTCTTCTTCGCTCAGATCAGCAAGTCCAAATTGCTCAAGTATAACGTTCATGATCGAACTCTCTATCTCAAGATAATTGGACAAATGCGCTTTTACCGGTCTGATTATGTCTGATATATACGCCTCGCTGGCATCGTGCAACAGACAGGCAAGCTGTAACCGCTCTGACCATCCCCTTGCCTTCGCCTCATTCATACAGTTGATGGAGTGCTGTGCCACAGAAAAGAAATAGGACACATGCCCTCCACCGCGGCACGTGAGGCTTAACGCATGCGCTATATCCTGTATTGATATGTCTGAAGCTGTCATATTCATCGGATCTATTTTGTTTCCTGTATACGTGTTCATCGTTGCCATATCACAGTCTCCTTATCCTTATTTATCAGCATTTTAAGATAGTATATCCTTGTCGTATCATATTCCACTTTTAATTCATTCAATGTCTAGCAATTCAGAAATAATATCATTGAATTGTCTGCTCTGATCTATGTTGCACACGTGACCACAATGCTCTATTATTATCAGCTCCGCATCTGTCAAATCAGCTTCCTCCACGATTCCATTTATAAAACATAGATCACCACGCCCGGAAATATATACATTCTCCTCGTGTAATCTGCTCACGAACTCGTCACAAAGTGAAAAATGCTCAATAAAAATATTCATATACGCCTTAAATTCCTGACTGTTTAATGCCTTGGCACATTTGCAGAACACCTTCCTGCTTGTCTTGCTGACTTTCCATGGCATAAATAACTTTGCCATTATTCTGTAGACAACAGGAAATGGAAGTTTGTCACCTATCTTAGCAAAGACATTGACAGCACGCCTGAGTGGTTTTCCAACCGTGCCAAGCGCACCCACAAGTATTGCTTTATCTATGTAACTTCCGCATCTCATCTCCATATATTTGATAAATATAGTTCCAAGTGATACACCCATAAAAACAGCTCGCTGTATCCCCCGCTCATCAAGCACCTGCGTTATCTCACCCACGACAACATCCAGCGTACTTCCCATCTTGGACAATTTCAGTTCACTGTCTCCATGGCTTGGCAAAGTTATCGCCAGAACATTAAACTTCTTCTGAAGCAAGGGAATCTGATTCTTCCATACCCTGTTGTTTCCTCCAAATCCATGAAGCAGAACTATATATCTATCGGTATCACATGAGCTTTCAAAAACTTCATAATGTAACAATATCCTTGCATCCCCTTGATCATTTGTATTTTGTATTACAGCTTTACTATCAATCCGGTATGACCTCTATATACACCTGATCATACTTATCCCTTAGCTCCTGTTTTATCTCGTCTCTCACCTTATGAATGATACTTATATGTATCACATCCGTCTGATTTCCTATATATACCTCAACCCACAGCTTCCGCCCGGTCTGGATGACATCCAGAAAAGTGACCTCATATGGGTAATCCTTCATATGCTGATCCACTATGGCTCGTATCTGACTAAGCGTCTCTTCCTCCGGAGCAAAAAGAATAAGATTCTTGATACTCTGAAATATCTCGCACACCGGCTCTTTTATGAGAAGAAGTGCCATAACCACCGCTACTGCTGGATCAATATAAGGGGTAATAAAACGCAGTTTTGTATGCAACAGAGCAGTCTGTACCGCAAATGCTATAGCAACTCCCATACTGCTTATTACGTCAAGCTTCCACATATACAGCTCCGCTTTGATAGTTGTAGACTCATATTTCTTACTGTAATGACCGAGTATCGCATACATAACCGCACAACATACACATACAAGAAATTCGAATACCGCTATGCTCCCCGCATCTACCTCATGTCCACCATGAAACAACAGCTTTATATTCTCAACCATGAGATTACATGTGAGTGCAAGTAATACACTGTACTTCACAAGGAGGAAAAGTGATTCCACCTGGGCATAGCCATATGGATGTTTCTCTGTCACAGGTTTATACAGAAGCGGAACCAGCACCATAAATGGTCCTATCATGACCAGATCTGCGGAGTCGAACAGGCAGTCCGTCCAAAGCGAATGTGAATGGGTATACCATGCCATCACGCCCTCCGCAAGTATGAAGAAGACACTTCCCATAAAAGACAGACGAAGTATTCTCTTCTCTATTGCAAGCTTGTCCTTTCTCGACCTACGTTCCTTCTTCTTAGCTTCTCTTTTACTAATTTCTACATCTCTTTCATTCATTATATATTCTTCCTATGTTTAATTTCCATAGACCACAATATCATCAGTACATAATATAATCAAGTATCGGCTATTGATTTCTCCTTTTTGATATGCATATTTTTTACAAAAAAGTCCCTGTAACCACCTCATGGCAATTACAGGGACTCATATTGTCTTTATTAAGCTAATTACTTACAAGTTCTGTTCGTACGAATCCTACTTGTTAGCGATTGCTGCCTGAGCAGCAGCAGGCATATGACGTATCTTTTGTATCACTTGAAGCGGTCGACAGTTGTTTTTTCCCCAATCGGAAGTGGTCTGACTGTATACTTAATTTCCAAAAGTTGGATTCAGATACCAAATGAAATCTCCATGATCAAATACCACACGATCTACAAAGTTATCAATCACTGTTTCAGGAATCTTCGCCCTGGCATCATAAGCAGTCATTTTAATGAATTCAGAAATACTTTCAATATGTCTATCCTTTTCTTCATGTTGCGTTCAAGCTTTTCCTTATCATTTATTTCAGGAGCCTTGACCTCAGCCACATCACTTAACATCGACATTGCTTCACGGTAAATAGCTTCCTTATTGCTTAAAAGCTTTTTTAAAATAAAATCAGCCTGAACTTCCAACTTCCATTCCATAAACGATGAGTTGTCACAGATCCCATCAACCTCAAGGCCTTTCTTCCGTCTGCTTTCAGGTGTGCCTGTTCTTAACTGTCCATAGCACTGATAGATATACGAAAGATTTCCATCTTTTGCCTTGTGAGTGATTCTTCTGTTCATAGCATGACCGCAGGTACAAACAAGTTTGTTACCCCAGATATGTTTACATGGTGACTGACCAACAGATCTACCTCTCTTATCACGTTTTCCGATTCGATGTTTTGCTCTTAGCTCCTGAGCCCGATCAAAATCTTCAGGTGATACAAGTTTCTCATGGGCGCCTTCCACATAAACCTTTTCAACATCTCCATAATTATTGATTTTCTTTTGAACCAGATAATCAGGAACATACTGTTTGCGATAAACGATTCTACCGCAATAAAAAGGATTACTAAGCATTCTGTTGATGTAACCAGACTGCCATCTGGTAAGCCCTGTTGCAGTCTTTCGGCCCTCCTGCTCCATGATGGCCTGAATTTTACGAACACCATTGCCAGCTAGGTAAAGTTCAAAGATTCTCTTCACTGTTTCAGCCTGTTCTTTATTTACAACAAGCTTATCCCCTACTCTGTCATAGCCAAGGATATTACCGTTGCCATACAGGACTCCATTCTTAAATGAAATCATCTGACAGGCTTTTACTCTCTGTGAAATCTTCTTACTTTCGTTCTGAGCCAAAGTTGCCATGATTTATAGACGAAGCTCTCCGTCCTCATCATTCATTGTCCAGATATTGTCTTCTGTAAACCACACCTCCACGCCATACGTTTTGAGAGTTCTGGTCTGCTGAAGTGTATCTACTGTATTTCTTGCAAACCTGGATACCTCTCTGGTAATTATCAGATCAATTTTCTTCTCTTTTGCATCCTGAAGCATTCGCATAAAAGACTCACGCTTGTGAATAGATGTACCGGTGATACCTTCATCAATATATCGATCCACCAGCTCCCAGTCAGGATGCCTTTGTAATAATTCATCATACAGCTTAATTATATAATGGTTACTCTAATTACTCAATTGGTAAATCACACTTTTTCGCGATATACCGCAGTTCTTTGTCTGTTATCTTTCCTTCTTTGTTAAGCTGCTTCATAATGTCAAAAGCAGCATACTTAATAGCCATTTTCTCAGCCTCCGGAGGAAATGTAAGCTCTTTTAATTCCTTCATGACCATCCCTCCTAAAGTTTCTCAATGAAATAATTTTCCATGTAGGAAATCAATTCACAATGAATACGGCTTGCCTTTCTCCTGACTTCAGGAACCGTTACACCAGCTTCTTCAGCCAGTGTGTAGTAGTCCTTCACCTGCTTAAGAAGCGGAATGATAATCTCCTGCTCCTTCACGCTAAGTGCATGCAGATGTCTTCTGAAAGAAGCGTATTCATCAGCCATCATCACAATGACATACTCTCTTCGCTTGAATTCCTGTACCAGAGCCGGATCTGATAAAGCATCCTCTGCTGAATTCAGTCCATTGATAACTCCCTCAAGCATTACATCAAGAACCGCTTCATCCGCTGTAGGATTACTATAGTTACCCAAATTCTGAATACGGACTCCAAGCTCCTCCTTGTGATTGCTACGCCTTCTCTCCTTCTCGGCCTTGATCTCGTAGATCAATCTCATCTTGCAATCCTCGATGATTCCCTAGAAGGAAGAGTAATTGGAATAGTTCAGCTCAGCCCTCTCCCTCGCTGACTTGTCACTGTAGTTTTCATAAAAATTAACCTTAGTGGCCATATACACCTCCTATATTCAGTTGTGTTTATGTCACTAAGCTGCGCGCTGCTTCGTAACTTCTTTACATAATTCATTCTATTGGATCCTGGCTTATGAATCGTTACCGCACACGTGTACCAAAGGTTCACATACTGTGTACCTTAGCCCTCAAGAATCTGAATCTGCCTAAGCACCTCTAGTGCAGACTGCTTTGCCTTATCCGTCTTCAGATTGTTTAGAATCTCTATTGCCTCATTCACAACAGGTTCAAGATTATCCGGCGTATCGCCGTTTAATATATAATCAGCAGATACATGAAACAGGTGACTCAGCTGGGTAAGCATTTCAGCTGAAACACCTCTGCTGTTGTTCTCATAGTTGGAAATAGCAGACTTCCCCTCAAGATGAAGTCTTGCAGCAAGCTCCTACTGGGTATAACCTGCATCTGTTCTAAGCTTTTTAATTCTTCCACCAACTGTTGTTACATCAATTGCTCCATTGTTTCTGTTTCCTTTTTCATAATCTGCACCCTTTCCGGTGCCTTCCAAAACCGAAGCGAACCTAGAAAAAAGCGCAAAAATAAAAAGAGCACTGCAAAACAACTACTAAATCTCTTGGTATGTAATAACATACTTCAAGTTAGCTTCTGTTTTGCAGGTCCTTTTTAATCTGAATAGATGTCTTACGCTCCCTGGCTGCATCTATCCGTAGTAAATACGACTCTCTTCACAAACTCTTGGTTCTCAGGCGTCACTCGTTTGTAAGCCATTTTACGCACCTTCTGTGCGACCAATCCAGTGATATCCCTGATAAACTCATCCATATTTAATTGTTATGATATAACTGCCACAGCTATTTAACGATTTCGTTAATCTTGGCGGCATATCTGGTTAATCGAGCATGTCTCTTCTTAGCAAGCTCCTCCTCAGATCTAGTATCATCAAATACGGATACCTTGCCTTTCTTCACGCACACAACAAGGCGGGCACCGCATTCCGGGCAAACCATATACGAAGTTGTACTAGCTGACTCCATAAGAAATGCCCCACATCTGTGGCAACATGCCACACATTCCCCAGTTTTTTTCTCCGCAAAACTCACCAACATCACGCCTCCTTTGACTATCAAGGTTGATATCTCTCATTCGGAAAAGGGAAAGAAACCGATATGATGAGTGTACATAATTCTCCCGACAATTACCTTTCCGTAAGTGTAGTCAACACTGCCATTATCAACTGCAAGACTTGACTGATCGTTTAAACTGTTTAGCGCACATTATTCAAGGTTCTTAATGACCTTGACGGCTACACCCTGAATCTTACAATTCGAAACAATGATGTCTTTCATGGTCTTATTCTCAGGATGAAGTCTGATCTTCTAATTCTCTTTGTCTACAAAATAGCGCTTCAGCGTGTTCTCATTTGCTACCAGGGCAACAACAATATTGCCATCCATGGCTTCTGACTGCTTTCTGACAAGTACCAGATCTCCCGGAGATATTCCCGCTTCAATCATCGACTCGCCCTTTGCCCTAAGTAAGAAAAAAGTCCCTTTGCCAAACATTGATACAGGCAATGATACATATTCCTCCGCATACTCTTCCTCCAGCGTAGGAACGCCGCAGGAACCAGCACCAAGCAGTGCCACACTTGTAAACTCTGTCTGAACCTTCTCGGTCTGTTCAGTAGAAATCTGCTGGCCATCATATCTGATCATGCCATTCTCATTCATGGCTACCAGGTACTTATATGCAGTTCCTCTGGCAATACCGACCGCATCTGCAATCTGCGTTGTAGACGGTGAGTGGCGATAATTCTTGTAGTATTCTTCTACAAATGCCTTAATAGTACCCATAAGCTCTGTAGATTTGTGTCTCATACGCCGCCCCTCTCTAAAGGAAGCAATCTGCTTTTGTAACTTCCTAATTAAAAGTACAATACTCCGAACATGTGTTTGCAACAACAATCTACAAAAACTTTGAAATGGCCGATAAGCCGCGAAAATCGTGCACTCCCCCTTTTATGATTCTAATTGTAGCAAAAAGCCTGTCCCTTAATATGGACAGGCTACAAATGAATATGCGTATGTTGTATATGCTGCTAGTACTTCGATTTTTTTATATCGAAGTATTTGTTGATGATGCTTTTTTTATTTCCATAATCTTATCCCAAACGCTATCAGTATCTCCTTCGAAATTTGTTGCGGAAATAAATAGGTCTTTCAACTGTTCCTTTTCTTTGTCAGATAATTCAAAGTCTTGAACTAAATTCATTATCATAAGTCTTACAAGATTTAAATTTGCTCTGTTTATGATTTTTTTTCCATCCCAAACTACCCCTCTCCAAGCTGAGGAATCTAATTCAAGCTGAATTTTATTCATTTCTTTTAACACATCACCAAAAGGTTTATTCTGACGTTTTGAAATGATAACCGCTGCTTTTACAAATTCAAGTATTCCAATTGGTCTGAATAAAAGATTGCCACCTTTGTCATTTCTATATCTTAATGCCGGCTTTTCATCCTCAGATAAATATTCCTTAATAACAGTAATATTATCAATAAATGACGTCCAGAATGATTCGACATAAGATAACATATCTTCAATCACTTTCTCATCTGGTCTGTAAAGTTTATAGTCTTTAAACTGGGTATCAGATAATCCCAACTTATCTTTTATCAAATACTCATTGCATTGGTATAACGCAATCAGTGAAGTGAATGCATTAACGTTTGTTTTTGGAATTTGTTTCTTTGAATTAAGCAAACGTTCCTTCTGAAACAGCTCATACTCCTCCACTACTTCTCTTGTAACAATGGCAGCAATATCATCTTCATCTAGTGCAATCTGATAGTTGTCACCTACTGGCTTTGCTCTACGATTAAGTGTAGAAAATAACTTTCTTGTTCTTCTTTTACCGGCATCGTCATTTTTGTGTGCAATAAAAATAACTGGGACTTCTTCATCTTCTAACTCCCTATTATCTTTTAATGCCTCAATTATACCTTTTACTCTATGCTGCCCATCTACTGGAAACACTTTCAAATCCTCATTAAACGCCAAGAATCCTACATTATTATATTCTTCGTACCCCTCGCCAAATTCTATTTCAAGCCACTTAGGATCTCCATCATAAATCGCCAACACAATGGCATTAAAGAATCTCTGTTTTTCGCTAAGCAAATACTTTACTATACTTTTATAGTTTTCAGTCAATTGTCGCTGTAAAAGATCATTTAAACAACTCGGATTGCAAAACTCATCGACTGAAGGAGTTACGATTTCTTCTATCTCCTTAAACTTCATAACTCCTGTATAATATCTCCAATCCCCGACATGTCCACGTATCACTGGTAATTTCATATTATATAAGCCTCCTAAAATGCTGCATCTACGGCATCTTTTACTGAACGGATTAAAATTTCTTTATTACATGGCGGTCTTCCATATGCCGCTATCAATCTATCCTCTATTTCTTTTATATCAGCAGCGGACGATTTAATTGGCAAGTAATATACATATACATATTCTCCCCACTTAGTAAACATAGTATGCAATTTCGAACGATTATATTTTTCTCCAAATTGATTTTTATATGTTCTTACACGAGCTCGAAGATTCTCACTCTCAGTCTTTGTTGCTTTTCCAATGTACATTAGATAGTTACCACCATTAGGAATAATTGGAGATACAATCACATATACATAAATACCGCCACAATCATTAGGAATTCGATTTGTCTCATCGCTAAGCTCTTTATCTGCATCCATCATTTTTACTCTTGCCCATTTTGAATAATCGACATTGATTCCTTCTAAATTAAACTTTTCCCATAATTCCGGGCTTAATATAAAAGTCATTTGATACGACGCCAAATCGCTCTCCACCGGATCATATAATGTTCCCATTCTTTTACCTTCTAACTATTTATTATTTTTGCAATTGCATCAGCAATGCTAGTTATCTCCTCTTCTGAATTGTTCTTTCCCAAAGATATTCTTATTGTCCCCTCTGCAATTCTTTCATCTAAATGAATTGCCTTTAAAACATGAGATATTTGAGTGTTAACACTATCACATGCTGATCCAGTTGAGACACATATCTTCATTAAATCAAGTCGATGCAATAACATTTCACCCTCTTGATCTGCAAACGATAAGCTCATGCTACCAGGAATATGATTCCCATCACCATTACGAATAAAAGATATGCCATGGTCTAATAGTTGCTTTTCAAGTTTAGCTTCAAAACCCGAGAGTCTTGAAGCATTATCTTCAATATGAATAACATTATTTTTAAGAGCTACAGCCATTCCAACTATAGATGCAACATTCTCTGTTCCAGCACGCATACCTCGTTCTTGAGCGCCACCGTCATTTAATGGTTGCAGCACCGAACCGTTTCGCGCGTATAAAAAACCGATTCCCTTAGGTCCATTAAATTTATGTGCAGAAGCGGACAAAAAGTCAACACCAAGTTCCTTAACATCGATTGGAATATGACCAACCGCCTGAACAGCATCTGTGTGGAAATAGGCTCCATTCCTATGCGCAATTTCTGACAATTCTTTTATATTCTGAATTGTACCTATCTCATTGTTTGCGAGCATAATTGACACTAATGTTGTTTCACAAGATGCAACAGAAGCATCTCCTAACTCAAAACATTTCGCTAATGTTTCACTCTTAACAAGTCCAGTATTTGTGACCGGAAGGAGTACTAAAGAGGCCCCCATTTCTTCCATATGCTTACATGCATTAAGAACAGCATGATGTTCTATTTCTGAAGTAATAATCCGTCGTATATCCGTTGAAAGCCCAAAATTTTTTATAACCCAATTATCACTCTCTGTTCCTCCAGAAGTAAAAAATATTTCTTCAGGTTCAGCATTTATACAACGCGCTATTTGTTTGCGCGCATCCTTTAAAGCCATCTTTGCTTTTTTTGAAAAGAAATATGGTTGTGATGCATTTCCATATTCTTCAAGGAGAAATGGCTTCATTGCCTCAAATGCTTCAATATCTAATTTTGTCGTGGCAGCGTTATCAGCATAAATCATATAAACAACGTACACCCTTCTTCTTTGAACTCTTCAATTTTATCTACTAATTCTTCTTCTGTTACCTCTAATCTCTCAGCAAGACAAGATAAACAATACATTTTCTTTTCGTTCTTTCCCAGAAGCTTCTTGGTTATTCCAATTTCATCTTTAGATAAATGTTCTTTTCCACACACATAACAAATACTCATCGTCTGTAATTACCTTTCATATTTAGATGAAACTGTGAACACTGGGATATCTTTTCCTCGATACTCTTCATCCAAAATTCCTAACTGATACTTAATTGTATCCCTCATTTTTCTTGCGCGATCCAAACAGTACCGTTTAAACTCACGAACAGATATATCGCTTGCCTCTCGGACATTTGGATATAACAACTTCAAATACGCTGTTGCAATACGTTTTACCGCCTCTGTATCTCTTGTATCAGCCGCTTCAGGAACTTCTATCAACTCATCCACGATTGCTCTATAACTCATATCATTACGTAATTCATGCATAATTGAACAAAAATATTCAGAGTTTAATGCCCATCCTGAAATTTTTAAATCATCATTCATTCGTGGAATGTTCCAACCTTTAATAAAACCATGAAATCTTTCTATCAGAGCAGATTCATGAAAGACAGTAGGTAACTCAACAAACATATTTGCATATCCATCTGCATCCATTGTTTCCTTCTTTATATTTCCACAAAGAATCATACCTGCATCAGCTGTACCTTCATAGTTACCAACTGTAAAAATACCAGATTCTAGGTAACCTTTTAACGCAGCTCTCATTTCATCTACATCTGTAAATGAAATTGTTTGGACTTCATCCAGAGTTATAAAGTCATTTCCCGCAACTAATCCCTCAGACTTCCTGTTTTGGTCATAGAACATCTTTGCACGGCTCATAACACCACCATTAGATAACCAGCCAAACCTACTTACTCTTCCAAACAAGTATGACTTTCCAGTGCCTTTTGGTGCAAGCTCAATAAGGTTTAATCTTTTTTCAATGAAAGGTAAAAGCCTTGTAAGCATTGTTAATTTCTTTTCTTCATCATTACCATATCCAGCAGCATTATAATCTACGGCTCCAAGTAGGACATCAATCCATTCATCTATTGTAAATTCATTTCGTGCCTCTTTATAATATTCAAGGTCTATCTGATATGGGCAAAACGTTTTAAAAGAAACTAATTTAATCTTACCTTGCTTTCCATCTTTTCCACGAGAGCTTTTTTTGTTATAATCGAATGCCCAATCATATTCATCTGGAGCTCTATATCCTAATTCAACCATGCCCCAAGTTTCATGTTCTCTAACTAAATCAGCTTTACAAGTCTCCCAAACAGAATCCTCTATTATCGTATCTTTACTTGAAAGTCCAAAATCTGGTAAGGAAAAAGACACCCCACCGGTTTTTATATCGATATCAACTGATACTTTAGCCAAAAATTTAACTTGTTCATGTTCAACTACGACACGATTCTTAATTGAATTCCAATCATCCTTCTTAGGCAAATACTTTTTTACAAAAGCAGCCACTTTTTCAGTATCAAAACTTCCGTCCTCATCCTCAAACTTTTTAAGAATCCAGTCCCTCATAAAAGACGGAAGACTGAGGGAATTAAAAAAATTGCTCTTTTTTAGGTCTTTATATACGACCATCTCATCAAAGCAGTTTCTTAATTTATCAACATTCATCAGTATTCCTCCCATTTATACTAAAAGAGATCATCAAAGTCAGAATTAACCGAAGCACTCTTTCCTTTTGTTGTAACATCTATTCGAGTAATTAAACTTTCGCCAACGTATACATCAGCTGAATATGTCTTTGCTCGTTTCATATTTGCAACATTAATTCTGTAATGATTTTCATCCACTTTTTCTCCGAAATAACGCTCGCCCTCAACTACTAGCGAAATAACTTGCTTTATCGGCTTATTAACATACAAAAGAATAGATGCTCCATCTTTATAATCAGAGACAATATTCTTATCTGATAATGCAACCTGCATTGAAGAATCTGCTAATGTTAACTCAATGACTGGAACAACCACTTCTTCTAATGACGCTCCGCCATGAACCTCTACATTTGCGGCTCTACTTCCTCGGAAACGGCCATAATTTGCAAGAACGATAAAGCCATTTTCTTCTGTTGAAAATTTCAAATCATAATTATCAAATTTTTTACAACAACGACCTGAATGCTCACCGCGAGTATCTGTCTCATATTTTTCTTCAATATTACTTATTACAGCAAGCCTTGAAGCGCCATGGTCACTTGCAATAATAAATCTGTCATATTTTCTAAGAGCCAACTCAACCGCAGCTCTATCTAACGCATCCGACAATACTGCCAATTCTTCAGCTAAATGTATTGGATATTTGTTATTAGGTCCATACTTATACCCACCCTTGTCCTTATGCTTAATCTCATCAAGTTCTTCTATTTTTTCACGATGCTCCTCTGGCCAATCATAATAGAACTTATTATTAACAGACGTAATTGTAGGTAAATTTGCTCGTCCTATGTTTACTGCAACCATCAACCCACGGGCCTTAGCACCCTCAACAATAAATGATAAGTATTCAACACCCAGTGCATCAATCCAGCAAAGATATGTACCATCACGGTTTATATTCGCAATAAGCTCATCACGAGTACGTAATCTGTTATAATCTCTAGAAACTGCATATTTTTCAACCTTTTCCAAGAAATCCGAACTTACAATATTACGCATTTTTTCTTGTTTATATGCATCAAAATAATCCGTTAACTCCTTGGATAATGCATCTCCCTGAAAATGATATTTAATCATATAAGTATTCAAATCAGGATATAGTTCCTCTAAATTTTCTAGAAATCCGTTTTGAGAAATCTGCGCTATTATTTCTTTACGCTCATTAAGACTAATATCCGTTAGTTTATAAATACTCTCTGACGGGTCTACTCTATTATCATTCACAAAACGAGCCATTTCTGCTTCTGGGTATCCGCGTAAAAGCCTTTTTCGTTCGGAATAGTAAGTTTTAAATTGTGGGTCATTATGAGATATCTCTATTATCGCATTTACAACTTTTTTCTTAAAATCTTCAAATCCTTTGCAGTTATCTAAAACATATTTAAGATAAGAATTCTTAGTCTTAATTCTATCTGCGTAAAGATATATAAAATAAAGCCAACAAGTATTAGCAATACCTGATATTCTTTCATGAAATTTCGTTTCTAAATCTTCTTTAAAATCATTAACATCAAAAACAGATTCCAGCGTACCATGCTTTGTAACTTGTTCAAGTAAATAATCCCACCTTTCATCATTACCAAATTCTTTAGGAATTCCAAAGCCTGGATTTTTCTTACAAATAGCAGAATATGAATCCTTAATCGCCCTTATTCTGCATGTCGCCTCAGGGAATTCCAAATCGGAATTATATCCAATTTCACCACTTTCTCCGTCTTCCATTTTGATTAATAAAGACTTCAATCCATCATTTTCAAACATACTAACATTTGAAGGGGAAAATACCAAATCAAAATCTAAAGGCATCGCATCTCTAGAAATAAAATATCTTCGATTATCAAATCTTGGATCGCCAGTTGCAATTTTTTTTACAATATGAGCATCACCTCTTAGTAAAATGACTGCCCAGGCGCTGCCTAAATTAAAATCTTTTAATTCATCAAATGTAAAAAAAGCATACTCATCTCCGGTTAACAGCATATACTCTGCTAATCCAAGTACAACAACTCTATTACTTTTACAATCAACATCTGCTGTTCGCAGCTTGTCCCTGAGCAAATCAAGATCTGGCTTTTTATCCATATCACGACAGCAATCGCTTAATCTTATAAAATCTGCCCCATGTTCTTCGAGTTTTATTTTTAATTCTTTATATTCCTCATCGCTTGCCACAGCAAAAAATGGCTTGTGAAGACTCGACGAAAAATACTCCTCAATTGCTGTCAATATCATGAATTTATTCTCCTTCGTTTATAATCTCTACCCCAATGTTCATGTTATTTTTTATCAATTTAATCAAATGGCTCTTTAAATCATCTGAAGACATATTCTCAATTTTAGAAACCACTGCATCACTGCCACCAGCATCATACTCTGCTTTTGCCAATTCTTCTATTTTAGTCTTTACAGCCGGATGTGAATCCCACTCATAAGTTTCTACAGATAATCTCTCCAACGCATCTCGTACTTTATCAATATCCTTCAGTATGCCTTTATATCTACCAAGCAAATTTGAAAATGCATGATTTATCTTCTCTTCTGATCCAAGATCATCATAAAACTTCGCATTTTCTAACAGCAACAACGCATTGTCAATTTCTTTTTCTGTAGCCATCGTACGATTCAAGACCTCAAATGCCTTCTTTGCCTCATCATACTGTTCCTTACTAACCATAAGTAAAATAGGAGTTCTATGCATATATGACCAGTCTCGTGGCGTTTTAGAGTTAGTCTTTTCTTTCCAAAGATTAAACAACTTAGTCTTTGTTTGGCTCTTTCTGAACTCATCAGCAAGTTGTTTAACTAAAGCATTACTTTCTGTCTTACTTTTCCTAAACACATTAATAAGCTGTGGAACCTTTAATTGTGCAGCTTCTTCAACAGATATATCATCTAAGTAAGCCTTGTAGATTTCATAAAAGACACCTACTTCATTATCAAAATAATGTTGAACATCCAATCTTTGCTCGCACAATGATTGTGTACACTTTTCCATTTGATCGGGCAGGATATCTTTTCTCGTAACAATATCAAATAAGAAAGAATAAACTTCCTTTAAACTTGCGAATTTCTCTTCCAATGCCTCGTGTGAACACATTGCAAACTCAAGTTTTTCTCTCCATTTTTCAAATGCCTCTGCTTTTGAATGCGCATTACAGTTTAATAAAGTATTTGTTTCCTTAACGAAAGTATAGTCCACAATTAGCTTCCGGATTTCAGCCTCGCCCATTTCACTATTCCAAAGACTAGAATATGCAACAGAAAACAGGTGACTAATATCAGCAAGCATCGTTTCTTCTGCGCCAATTTCAGATGCCAGGCTTAATAGCTTTCCATCTTCAAATGCCTGTAAGTAGTATTTCATTCCCTCCTGACACTTTTCTGGAGTAAGTAATTTAGCAAGGTTTTCACCCAATGATGGCTTTATTACCGACGCTGAACCAATACTCAACGCCACTTTATGAGCTTCTTTGCCCTCTTTTTGGATAAGCTCTATATATTTTTCTACAAAATCATATACACCAGCATCATCTACATTCTTCAAACTCCAAACTGGCAAACGTAAAGACTGCATTTTATTTTTTACTGACACCTGTGCCTGATTAATATGAGCACATGCATTTGGCTCTAGTCCCCAGGCCTTCTCTGTCACTTCATAAAAGGCCATTTCTTCTGGTGTCATTTTAACAATATATGTCGGGTTGGATTTCCCATTGATATAGTTACCTATCATCTCTGATAATTTATCAGAGGACATCACATCATGGCTTCCGCTTGAATCCAAATATCTATATGGCTCTCCACCGTATTCTTTAAGCATAAATCCAAGTAAGAATGCAGATAAATTACAAGGAGCGAAACCATAATCGCTCTCTAAATGACTATAAATATCATCAATCGAAATTTGGCCTTCTTTCTTGAAATTTTCATCGATCAGTGCCTCAATATCTCTTTTAATAATAGAAATATTTAAGCCTGATGTTGTAGGGTTAGTCCAATAGTTGTCCTGCTCCCAAACTTCTGCAAGAACGCTCTTTTCAGCCCTTGACATTACACCACTTGTTGCTTTTACTATTCCACATTTTGCAGCTGATTTAAGTTGTGTTACTTTTAATTGGTTTTCATTTACTCCACGATTAAAATCAAAAACATACTTAAATTTTGTAGTAACAATTGTCTGAAGAACATCAGCAACTGCTTGTCCTCCAATTACCTTTTCGCCCTCCCTACAATCAGCATGATATATAGTAAAGCTTCCATTATAGATTCTATTTTTCCATGTTACAGCAAGAACTTGTTGCGCCTTAATTTTGTTTTCTGTAGCAGATTTTGGGTTTCCCTGATAATACTGAGACATAGCTGCAAAATCTACATAAGCATCAAACTCATCCTCACCTAAAGGAGTACTAAGCGCATCAATAAAAACTATATTGCTATAGTCATCATTTTGAGCAGCTTCTTTTACAAGTTTTCGCAAAGGAATTGCCTCACTGTCATCTTTAGCGAGAGCAACTACAGCTATAAAATGCCAATCCATCGGAGCATCTTTAAGTTCATTTATTTTTCTTGTAAAATCTGCATTTGTTACCGGAACAAGATTTCCGCATCCCGGTGTCATTTCATATCTAAGTTTTAAGGCCGGTGGCAACGATAAAACTGTATCAAGATTTCCCTCTGATATCAGTTTTGCTGTTGTGCCATTCTGTTTTATCGTCTTTTTAAATTCATCTATCTTCGCCTGATCCCCAGCCAGAACTGCCGCACCATATGCATATTTGTTATTTCCAATTGGAGATGTAACCAATATACCTTTTGTTGCAAGTGCTTTCGCAATATTTTTACATTGAGTATCAAGCCCTGATGTTATTCCTTCATATACATAGCTAATATTCTGCTCAGTAGGCTTCAAAAGCTCTATCATCCCACCTAAACGCTTATCTATAGCCTGCATAATTAGAATTGTTTTTAATACTCTTTTTTCATCTTCTCGAAGATTCTGCTGCTGAGGATATGTGTCGAGAATCATTCTAATGTCAACTGTAAGGTTATCTCTTCCTTTCACATAGAAGAAATCCCATAACATATCAACTGTAAGCAATGGATGATCATCACTTGGCCCTGTTTTTTCAATAAACCACTGGAACGCCTGCGTATCATCCGCATTCGCAATTTTAATAAAGTCAAACATACTGCGCTGATTTGATTGAAAAGCGACAGCGATATTTTTTAGAATAAGAGCAGTCATAGGATGAATAGGCATAATATCCTTTACAACCTTAGGATCACTTATTCTAGCTGCTTTCATAACTGCAGATCTTGATGCACTCAATCTAGTGTTTAAATCATCAGCACAAATATTCCACATTTCTTGAGCAGCTGGCTTAACATTAAATGCGTGTCCAATCAAGTTAAATGCTATATTATCTGGTAATGATATCTGCGAAAAGTTAAATCGCTGCTGAACAACCTTCCATGTAGAATCATCACTATTGATAATTGACTCTGTTTGATGTGTAACAACAATAAAATAGAAAGGTGCTTCTTGACATAAAGCAACTATCTTTTGAAACTCATCTAATGAATTTCTATTTTGTTTGAAAAATCCACTAAACTCATCCCAAACAAGAACAATCTTCGTATTATTCTTTTCAATCACATCTTTCAACCACGCCTTTAACTTGTCGCCATCCAAAGACATAGCTGTTATTCCCTCTTTATCTGCCAACTTAAAGATATTGTCCATTAAGCTCTTTACATCAGCAGATTTTTCTAGAGTATTTATTACTTCATCAGAAGTAGATTGGGAAAAAGTAGCCACCCATTCTGGTTTCTTCAGAAGGATATCAAAAATTTCCTTATGATCCTTTATCCAAGCAATGACACTTTCTTTTAGAGTATTCTCTCCAAGATATGTTATCTGTGGATTCTCTATCAGAGCTTTTTTTACACTTTCCTGAATCGCATAATAGAGATCTCTCGGTGTTGTTATTCCTCCCGATGCATATCGATAAGCAGTTACTACACCTCTTTCTTTATGTCCAAGTATTTTACTCAACAAATCTGGATTATTTTTTAATGCTTCATATTGGTTCCAGTATGCCTTCAATTCTTCTTCCGGAACCTCAAGTATCTTTTTCAAGGCATAAGCACATTGCGACTTACCAGTTCCATATGCACCATGAATCCAAACAGAGCGCTTTGTTGTCCCACCCAACATTGTCTCAACATTTTTTAACAGTTCTATAAATGTTTCATGCGGATATGTATTTTCCCATGGAGCTCCAGCTTCAATCGCAGAGTCGTCAATACAAGGAAAATATTTTTCATCTACATCAAAAAATTGTCTGTACTTTCCAACTTCTTGTGTTGACATTACATTTCCTCCTCAAACAACGAAATAACATCTTCAGATTTTTTTTGTAAAATTGAAATCTTATCTAAATCATTAGTAAATGACGCGATGATAAAGTCTGGATACTTCTGTGACAGTCCCATCAAGGCAGATTTCATTTCCTCGTAATCAAGGCCAAACACTTTCGATGGGCTAACTCCATTTCTATCCACCAACTCATCCATCAACCATGACAAAGTAAATTCTTTATTTTCATCGCAGTTTTCAACAAACAACAGCAAACTATACAGAATTACTCTGTTATCAACAATTGCACATTTATTTCTATATAAAGAATCTATCTGTCTGCCATTTTCATAAACCGCACCCCAATTCAAAACTGTTCCTAATGGCAATTCACAAAATCTCTTAAACGCATTAATGATAGATGTAGCATCGTTCCTCTTTACTCCATCATTTATAAGTAGATCACTTACAGTATCACGTTGATAAAAAGTGCCAACATCAAGATTGTTTATATACCAATTAAACTGTGGATTATAAGCAAAATTAGATGCAATTAATCCCCAAGCAGTTCCACTTTCCCATCCTATACTAACAATTACATCAAATAATTTTGTCGTTTTGTTATTCTTATCAATAAGTCCGGTGTCTCTTAAGAATCTTTTAAACATCGGAACCTGATTTGGACCAAGACTATTTAGTTCCCAATACTCATTACCCATATCAAAGAATTCTCTTACCCACTCAAGCTTTGGAGCATGATTAGCAAACGAATTAATACTTGCGTTGTTCATTTTTCCATTTCCTCCTAAAGATGTTCTTAATGAATGATACGCTAAACAACCATCATCTATTTCATGACACTGTCCACAATGAATGCAATTCACAATCTTTAGTCCATTCTCAAACGATATGCAGCCATTTGGGCAGTTGCTCTCACACACTCTACATCCAACACAATACGCAGATTTTTTAAAAACCTGTTTGAATTTTTTTGCCACCTTTGGATATTTCTTTAGAATATACGCTGGTGCAATAATCCTATAACCATCTTTAGTCTCTTCATAATTATATTCAAATGGTATTTCCCCTAAAGTCTTTATCCACTCAAGCCAGTCTGTTTTCGGATTTGTCACTGTAAGTATCAGCTTTCCGCCTTTAACACTTTCATCATAATGCTTTTCATTAATAGTTAAATCTCTACCATTTTTACGAGCATTCCATCCGCCATTAGTGATATATGTTGTTAATCCAACCTCATCACCTTTATTTCTAGCATTCATTTCTTTAATCATATCTATATAGACTTGTATCTCTTCTGGATATGATTTTCTCTGAATATAATCACCTTTTCCTCCGCCCATTGGGCAAAAAAGACAACCAGCACGAGAATTACCTTTTTTATATGCTTTATTAATTGGCAGGTTATACATGTATAGGTACAACCATATTTCTGCTGATGTCCAATCTAAAATTGAATTATGACTATACTGTCCTTTCTGCTTTTTCCCAAAGTTTTCATAATCATACTCACTTCGAGCAGTACTCTCGTGTTTTCTAACACCAACAAAATCCAGTCCAACATAATTATTTTTTCCTGTAATTTCTCTTAGCTTTCTAGTCTGTGGAGCGCTTTTATGAACACTGCAACACCATCTTAGTACCCTTGCCGGCGGACCAAAAAGATGCCATGATTCATTTGGTTCAAAATGGCAATTTGATGTAAAAAATGGAACATCCTCTTTTTCACACATTTTTTTTGTTTCTTCTACAGCCTCATATGTATCAGGAAATTCCATTCCCGTATCGCCAAATACAACTACAAAGCTTTTCTTGGGAAGGGTTTTTCTAACCAAATCCAAAAGTACTTCGCTGTCTTTTCCTCCCGAAAAAGCCACATGAAATATATCAAGTTTATTCTTATATTTTTCATAAATAGCAAGAATCTTCTTTACGGTAGAACTTTCAATTATCTCCATAATTTCCCGATTCTTATTTATCATCATTGGAATGTCTATTGGCCTTAAATATCCGCCGTTAGGCTCTGGCTCGACGACATTTCCATTATCATCCTGTGCTAAAACAATTTCCGGCGCATCATATAAACTGCCACCTTTTAGTTTTGCTACAGGCTTACCTCTATAAATATATTGCGCTGATTCCGCCCACATATATGGGGTATCAGATTGATTTACATAGTTCCAATATTTATCAAATCCAAGTAAATTCAATTCATCCGCATACACAGGTCTAGGCTCTTTAGAAAATATTGTTGGTGTAGTATTTAACAGTATCCCTCCTGTCTCTTCATCGTATGAATATGTATACATTAATAGTTTTCTCCCTTCTTTCTTATAGCATATGCTAATTCGATTAAGTCGGATAAATATTTATAAGAATGTCTACCAACAAATCCTTTCTCAACCAGAAAATCCATTACTGCATCCTCTGTAAGATTCACATTGCTTTGCGCAATCATATGTGCCAAGAGTGTATGATAATCATAATCACATTCTTTCCTAACTATTGCTCCAGCATTTCTAGAATTAGTTGTTACCGCCATATACTTAAATGTCTTACTAAATCTTCTGCAAAAGCTTTCGAGTATAAAAAGATTCCACGTATAATTGCATTCCGGAAATAGTGCAAATGAGGAAATTTCTTTCATACCTATCGCTTCACCCGAAATAATAGTATCCAGCACATCATCAATAGCAGGTTCATTAAAACAAACCTGTTCATCGCTTACAAACCTGTTCTCATCTATGCGAATTAATGTAGAGTACGCAACTTCGAGCGGAGTCGATTGTCTATGCGTTCCAGTCTTCAACTCCCACTCCTCAAACAGTTCATCAACAGATAATTCTCGTTTAGATTTGCAGAACAACTCCAATAATTTAACTGGATTACTCTCTTGCCCTTTTATCGTTACAGTTCGATTAGCACGTTCATATTTGGATGACAGTACAAGATTGTAAACTAGTGCAAAGATTGCATTATCTGATAACTCGTAATTTTCTTCAAATACACTTTCAAGCGGCATATCATCAAACGCCACATTTCCTTTTACATTTATGTTATTGGCAACATATTCTAAAATATTATTTTTCTCGTCTTCACTAATAACAAATTTATGTTCAATGGTATATGTCTCAGCTGAGTTCCACACAAAACATGTATTATTCGCAAGCGCATACTTTATCTTATCAATAGGGACATATTCCATATCATTTTTTAATCCATAATAATCGCGAAGTACATTTTCTCCCCACAAGGAAGTAATATTATTTTTCAAAAGTTCATTTTCGGTAAGTGCTTCCCAAGCAAAAAAAGATTTCTTGCAATTGATATCTTTAAACTTTTTTCCTAAATAACTCTTGAGCATCTCGCTTGAAAAAATTCCCAAGCCATAAAACCACTCTTCATTTTTTGCATAGAGTTCATCATAATAAATAATCTCGTTTCCTTGGCGATGCAATTCATCAATTTCTGTTCGAATTCTTTCTTCTGTTTCCGAAGCAATAATGAATCCCTTTCCATCGTGAATAAAGCAACTATCAAATAACATCTTTTTTATTTCTTCATCTGTCATTTGACATTCTTCACCAAAGTCTTCGCTATAAAATTTCCTTAGCCTCATCACTTCAATAGGTGAATCAATTCTTATTCCATATGCAAAATGTGACCTAATAAAATTACTAAATCTTTCTTTCATCGGTTCACTCTTAATTCTTTCCTTTTTTAATTCAAACTCCGCATAATTATCTACATACAATTGCATGGTATCTCTAAAAAGCTTGGAACCACTCCTCAACCCTTTTTCACCGTTTGAAAAGATGTGTTCTAATGTTGCCATCTGCATAGTGATTCCATTCTCATTTCTATAAACGTCATCTATCTCAAGGCCTTTCTTTATTGCCATTTCACGCAATCTAGCAGATACACTTTTTATAGCATCGTTCTTTTTAATTATTCCATTTTTATACTGATAAAACGCATCAACGATGATGATTGCTTCATCTTCATTCCACGGTACTCTCATGAAAAAACGACCTGCCTTCAATTATCACTTGATACAAACTCCATAATTTCCTCTGTCGAACATTCTAATGCTTGACATATCTTCCCTAATATCTCCGTAGATACATCTTCATCGCGACCGAGTTTTAACATTGCATATTGAGTTAATCCAGCAGCTTCTTGCAAATCTTTCTTCTTCATGTTCTTATCCAGTAACAAATGCCATAATTTCTTATAACTTACTGTCATTTCAATTGATCCTCCACGAACTCAAAAGACGAAAATCGTATAAAATACCGATGTTAATTATACACAAATTATATTGAGATTTCAATAATTTAATTGAGCTCGCCATATTAATATACAAAACCAGAATACTTTTTCAATTGAATAACCAATGACTCTTTCATTACTTCCATTAATCCACTATAAGCTTATCAAAAATACTGTCCTATTATACGGACTCTCAAGCTATCATCTAGCAAGCTTTTAGATTTTCCAACTGATTCCCCGCTTCGCGGCACCATCTTCGATGGTGTTAGGGCGCGTCTTCGCAAAGCGGCGAGCAGTGCTTTTTTGTACAAAAAGCTACTATCCGCTCGTTGGTGGCACATCCCCAATCCCCTTGAACAAGCTAAATGCTTGGCTACGCAATTCTTACGAATTGCTTTATTTTGCTGTTGGATATTTCTTCAGAAATGAAAAAAGAGGGGAACCCATAAGTCTTAAACTTACAGATTCCCCATTAGAATTATCGAGTGATATTGTGTTTTCTGACACGTTCCTTCTTTTGCTCTTCATCACTTTTAAGGAACTGGTCGATATCATATTTTGCTCTTTGAATCTCCTGCATGTCTTTCTTAACCTGACGATATTCACAGTACAGCTTTTTCTTTTCTGCAAGGATCTCGGCATACTCTGCACTGAGATCTTTTACCTTCGGAAGCTTCTTCAGATGAAGCTCATCAAAGACATTCTTGGCAGCCTTATGAAGCAGGATTTCCTGTCTATGCTCTTCCAGAAACTTCTTGCTATATCCGCATTTACGATAATCCGCATATACGTCTTTTGTCTTAAAGTAATCAAAGATATGTTTCTTCAAGACTTGAATCTCAGCAAGTCGCTTCTCTTTTTCTTTGATGAATGCTGATAATTCTGTAAATCGTTCTGTTGCTGTTTTCACATTTTTCTCTAGGTCATCATAGCTTCGAATGTCATGCTGCTTCAGATATAAAACTGCCTTAGCCACCTGCTTGGTATTAAAGTTCTTGGCAAAGTGAACATAATATTTTCTTTTGCCCTGAGCCAGCTTCTTTTGAATATCGATAAGAAGGTCAAACTCATGATCTTCCTTTTTCCTCTGGTAAGCCTTAAGCTGCTTTTCGGCTTTTTCATTATCATAGAAAGCATGCTCCATCTCACCGGCAAGAATCTTCTTAAGGTCATCTTCTGTATAACCATCACCCAGAGAGCGCAGCCGGATGAAGCGTTTTTGATCTTTTCCCTTTAGAGAAATATGCTTTCCACGCTTAATCTCGTATCCGGCATCTTCCAGTTTATAAAGCAGCTCATCAAAATCTTTTGCGCTACCTTCTTTAAGAATCCAATCAATCGCATCTATGATATCATCGCGAAAGGATTTCTTATCAGGATAAGTCGTTCGCTTAACACGCCCACTTGGTTTTTTCTTTTCTATGACAGACAGGCCATGTTCCAGGCAGGTGATATCTGATAATCTCTGCAAAGCCAATCCAACAAAAAAGATATCCTTGATTTCTGCCATAAAGTCCTCCGATGCAATATCCTGATTTCTATCTCTTTAAGATTATACTTATTGAGACCAAAAAATGACCTGAATTCAATTAGTATTCCTTTAAACTTTGCGTAATCCTTCAAGTCTTGATTTTTGAATGAGGCAAACTTGTCTCGTTTTCGAAAATAACACAATACTTTCTCTACATAACTATCATATATAGGAAAATCAAGTGGACAATGATGGCTACAATACTTCGTTGCAAATGAATAGAAGTTCTTCTCAACATTGTTTATTGTAACTCTTTGCATTTCAGAAACCAGTGAAATATCGCCAGCCCTAAGTCGTTCATCAATAACTAAAGATAAAATATGCTTTGCTACCGGAAACACAGAAAAAATATTTGTGCTGTAAAAATCATTCAGAGTAGCAACTTTCAGCAGAATAGTTTTTCGAGTAGTTTAAGGAGAGAACTGTACTTAGCAGTTAATCTCTGCTCATCACCGGCTTCTGTAAACTCTACAAAAAGCAATTCTCTTACATCAACCTTATAGATACGAGAGAACTGTGCAAGCTCTTCCGCAGATACACTTCTCTTACCTGCTTCCATTTCACTGATAGCTCTTCTTGTTACATTCATTAAAGCTGCAGCTTCATCCCGAGTAATTTCCGCTTTCATACGTGCTTCTTTTAGCTTCTTAGCTGTAAATTCCGACATTTTGGAACCTCCTTCTGATTTCCGATTTTCGGATATTTAATCAAAATGCCCCTATTTTCAATTTTCGATTTTCGGAACAAATGCCCCGAAATTTGTTTGAATGTAGTCGGCGATGAATCGTATGAAGTACTCCGGCAGCTTAATTGATTTTATTTTTGTGTAAAAAAATATAGGGTGTCTAAAGTAGACACCCTATACCACAATATCATCAGTACATAATATAATCAAGTATCGGCTATTGATTTCTCCTTTTTGATATGCATATTTTTTACAAAAAAGTCCCTGTAACCACCTCATGGCAATTACAGGGACTCATATTGTCTTTATTAAGCTAATTACTTACAAGTTCTGTTCGTCCGAATCCTACTTGTTAGCGATTGCAGCCTGAGCAGCAGCAAGTCTAGCGATAGGTACTCTGAATGGTGAACATGATACATAATCAAGACCAATCTTGTGGCAGAACTCAACTGATGAAGGATCTCCACCGTGCTCACCACAGATACCGATGTGAAGCTTTGGATTAACTGGCTTACCAAGCTTAACTGCCATATCCATGAGCTTACCAACACCTGTCTGATCAAGCTTAGCAAATGGATCGTTCTCGAAGATCTTAGCATCATAGTAAGCATTTAAGAACTTACCAGCATCATCTCTTGAGAATCCGAATGTCATCTGTGTAAGGTCGTTTGTACCGAAGCAGAAGAAGTCAGCTTCCTTAGCGATCTCATCAGCTGTAAGAGCTGCTCTTGGGATCTCGATCATTGTACCAACCTCATACTTAAGATCTACGCCAGCAGCAGCGATCTCAGCGTCAGCTGTCTCAACAACTACCTTCTTAACGTACTTAAGCTCCTTAACCTCACATACAAGTGGGATCATGATCTCTGGCTCAACTGTCCAATCTGGATGCTCCTTCTGAACCTCGATTGCTGCACGGATAACAGCCTTTGTCTGCATCTTAGCGATCTCTGGATATGTTACAGCAAGACGGCATCCTCTGTGACCCATCATAGGGTTGAACTCATGGAGTGAGTTGCAAAGTGCCTTAATCTCCTCAACGCTCTTGTTCTTAGCAGCAGCAAGCTTCTCAATGTCAGCCTCCTCTGTTGGAACGAACTCATGAAGAGGTGGATCCAGGAATCTGATAGTAACTGGGTTACCCTCAAGTGCCTCATAAAGAGCCTTGAAGTCTCCCTGCTGATATGGAAGGATCTTATTAAGAGCTTCCTCTCTCTCTTCTACTGTATCAGAGCAGATCATCTCACGGAATGCTGCGATTCTCTCTGGATCAAAGAACATATGCTCTGTACGGCAAAGACCGATACCCTCTGCACCAAGCTCACGTGCCTTCTTAGCATCTGCTGGTGTATCTGCATTTGTTCTAACCTTAAGTGTTCTATACTTATCAGCCCATGCCATAACACGGCCGAATGTTCCTGCGATCTGAGCATCAACTGTCTTGATAACTCCATCGTAAATGTTACCTGTTGTACCATCGATTGAGATGTAATCTCCCTCATGGAATTCCTTGCCAGCGAGTGTGAACTTCTTGTTCTCCTCGTCCATAACGATATCGCCACAACCTGATACACAGCATGTACCCATACCACGGGCAACAACTGCAGCGTGTGATGTCATACCACCACGAACTGTAAGAATACCCTGTGCTGACTTCATACCTGTGATATCCTCTGGTGATGTCTCAAGACGTACAAGAACTACCTTCTCGCCTCTAGCTGCCCATGCCTCAGCATCGTCAGCTGTGAATACGATCTTACCACAAGCAGCACCTGGTGAAGCGCCAAGTCCCTTGCCCATTGGTGTAGCTGCCTTAAGAGCTGCTGCATCAAACTGTGGGTGAAGAAGTGTATCAAGGTTACGAGGATCGATCATTGCAACTGCCTCTTCCTCTGTCTTATGTCCCTCATCAACAAGGTCACAAGCGATCTGAAGAGCTGCCTGAGCTGTTCTCTTACCATTTCTACACTGAAGCATGTAAAGCTTCTTGTTCTCAACTGTGAACTCCATATCCTGCATATCATGGTAGTGATTCTCAAGAGTCTCACAAACCTTGATGAACTCTGCATAAGCATCTGGGAACTCCTGCTCCATCTGAGCGATTGGCATTGGTGTACGAACACCGGCAACAACGTCCTCGCCCTGTGCATTGATAAGGAACTCACCCATAAGCTTCTTCTCACCTGTTGCAGGGTCACGAGTAAATGCAACACCTGTACCAGACTCATTGTTCAGGTTACCGAATACCATAGGCATTACGTTAACTGCTGTACCCCATGAATAAGGGATATCGTTGTCTCTTCTGTATACGTTCGCACGTGGGTTATCCCATGAACGGAATACAGCCTCGATAGCTAACTTTAACTGCTCAACTGGGTCTGAAGGGAAATCTGTTCCTAACTGGTTCTTGTACTCTGCCTTGAACTGCTCAGCAAGTGTCTTGAGATCCTGTGCTGTAAGCTCTACATCGAACTTAACACCCTTCTCTTCCTTCATCTTGTCGATGAGCTGCTCGAAGTACTTCTTACCAACTTCCATAACAACGTCTGAGAACATCTGGATGAAACGTCTGTATGAATCGTATACGAAACGCTCGAATGCTGGATCTGGGTTGTGTGCTATCATAGCTGCAACAACGTCATCGTTAAGACCAAGGTTAAGGATTGTATCCATCATACCTGGCATAGATGCTCTTGCACCTGAACGAACTGATACAAGTAATGGATTCTCAAGATCTCCGAACTTCTTGCCGTTGATCTCCTCCATCTTCTTAACGCCATCCATAGCCTGAGCCATGATCTCGTCATTGATCTTACGGCCATCCTCATAGTACTGAGTACAAGCCTCTGTTGTAATTGTGAAACCCTGTGGAACTGGAAGACCAATTGCTGTCATCTCTGCAAGGTTTGCACCCTTACCACCGAGAAGATTACGCATGGTCATGTCGCCTTCGCTAAACATATAAACCCACTTGTTTGCCATTTGTTTGTTACCTCCTACGTAAACTTTATATTTCATGGTGTGAAGTCCCCGTGAAGTCTCCACACGCGCTAGACTGATTATAACATATATGTCAACATTAGCAAACTCTTTTTTCTATATTTTGTGTATAAACCAGTCCATTTTTACATATAGTTGAATTATATGTATATTCCATTATATTACGCTTAATTACAGCAACATTTGTGTGCCGACCTGAAACAGACCGGCAACTGATCTTCGCTGACCAGTATTCAAAAATTTCCAAATTGGCAAACTGCCCGCACAGCCCTATTCATCCCACCAAAAACATAGGCTGCGGAAAACTCCGCAGCCTATGTTTAACTTTATATCATGTCGCCTATCGGCTTCATGTGGATATTCGCATTATATCAGTCTTGCGCAATTACAACTGTCACAATGCTCATTAAATTACAAATTACTCACCATCAATAGCTGCCTTGAGAATATCAAGACCTGCAATAAGATCCTCATCTGAGATGATAAGTGGTGGCATGATCTTGATGACCGCGTTGTCACGGCCAGCTCTCTCTATTACAAGACCCTTCTTGAAAGCTCTTGCTGTGATGGCACCAGCTGTTGCATCGTCCTTAACCTCTACGCCCCAGAGGAGTCCGATACCACGTGTTGCAATTACATTTGGATCGCCGTCTATATTCTTCTCAAGATACTCTCTAACTATCTCGCCCTTACGTCTTGTCTCTGCCTCGATGTTGTTGTCAAGCATGAACTCAAGTCCTGCCTTTGCAGCTACCATTGAGAGCTGGATTCCACGGAATGTACCTGAATGCTCACCCGGCTTCCAGAGATCATACTCCGGCTTGAACATTGCAAGTCCCATAGGGAATGGGTATCCGCCGATTGACTTTGAAAGTGAGAACATATCAGGCTTGATTCCTGCTCTCTCAAATGAGAAGAATGTACCTGTTCTTGCACAGCCTACCTGTACGTCATCAACAACCATAAGAATATCGTTCTTATCACAGAACTCACGGAGTGCCTTGAGGTACTCTACTGAGAATACATTTACACCACCATCTGCCTGTACTGTCTCGATAAAGATTGCTGCAGGCTTCTCAACACCTGAGTGATCGTCATCAAGAAGTGTCTGCATAAACTTGATCGTATCAAGCTCTGGGAACATGTATGGGGCTGGAATGTGATATACGTTGTCAAGTCCAACACCTGCTCCTGCACGGCTTGCAGCATCACTTGTAAGTGATATTGAACCGAGTGTCATACCATGGAAGCATCCCATGTACGCCCAGATCATCTCTCTCTTCTTGACCTTACGTGCAAGCTTTAAGAGTGACTCAACTGCATTTGTTCCTGTAGGACCTGCGAACATGATCTTGTAATCAAGTCCTCTAGGCTCAAGGACCTTTTTCTCGAAGAACTCGATGAATTCAGCCTTTGGTGCTGTCATCATGTCAAGAGAATGCATGATTCCATCGCTCTGGATGTAATCGATAACCTTCTCCTTTATATAATCATTGTTATGACCATAGTTCAGTGCGCCTGCTCCTGCGAAGAAGTCTATATACTCCTTACCATTCTCGTCATACATCTTGGCTCCCTTGGCCTTTGTAAATATCTCTGGGAAACTTCTACTGTACGATCTTACATTTGCCTCGTATTCTGAAAATAACTCTTTACTATGCATCTTAATGCCTCCTGTAATTCAGTGTCCCGTATTATCTCCGGTCACACCATCAATTAATATTCAAATTTCTTCTCAAAGTAAGCCTTCAGATCTTCAATCTTGACTCTCTCCTGCTCCATGGTATCTCTGTCACGAACTGTGACTGCTCCATCCTCAACAGAATCGAAATCATACGTTACACAGAACGGTGTTCCTATCTCATCCTGTCTTCTATATCTCTTACCTATGTTGCCTCTGTCATCGAACTCACAGTTATAGTACTTTGAAAGCTCTGCATAAATCTTCTCTGCACCCTCGTTGAGCTTCTTGGAAAGTGGAAGCACACCGATCTTAACCGGTGCAAGCTGTGGGTGGAAATGAAGGACTGTACGGATGTCTGGCTTCTCCTCTGTTCCGATGTTCTCCTCGTCATATGCAGCACACAGGAATGCCAGTGTAACACGGTCAGCACCAAGTGATGGCTCGATTACATATGGAATGTACTTCTCCTTTGTCTCGTCATCGAAGTACTCCATGGACTCTCCTGATGTATTCTGGTGCTGTGTCAGATCGTAATCTGTTCTGTCAGCGATTCCCCAGAGCTCACCCCATCCAAATGGGAATAAATACTCGATATCTGTTGTTCCCTTGGAGTAGAAACAAAGCTCCTCAGGTGAATGGTCACGGGCTCTCATCTCATCATCCTTGATTCCGAGATCCTTGAGCCAGTTGATACAGAAGCTTCTCCAGTACTCAAACCACTCCATATCTGTACCCGGCTTGCAGAAGAACTCAAGCTCCATCTGCTCGAACTCTCTTGTTCTGAATGTGAAGTTACCAGGTGTTATCTCATTTCTGAATGACTTTCCTATCTGGCCAATTCCAAATGGAACCTTCTTTCTTGAAGTTCTCTGTACATTCTTGAAGTTGACAAATATACCCTGTGCAGTCTCCGGTCTCAGGTATACAGTGTTCTTGGCATCCTCAGTTACACCCTGGAATGTCTTGAACATAAGGTTGAACTGTCTGATGCCTGTGAAGTTGTGCTTACCACATGTTGGACAGCAGATATTGTTCTTCTCAACGTACTCTTCCATCTGCTCGTTGCTCCATCCGTCTACTGCGCCCTCTGGAACAACTCCGTTTTCAGCCATAAAGTCCTCTATAAGTTTATCTGCACGGAATCTCTCATGACACTCTTTGCAATCCATAAGAGGATCAGCAAATCCTCCAAGGTGGCCTGAAGCAACCCATGTCTGTGGGTTCATAAGGATAGCACAGTCAACTCCTACATTGTAAGGGTTCTCCTGGATGAATTTCTTCCACCATGCTCTCTTAACATTGTTCTTGAGTTCAACTCCGAGATTACCATAGTCCCATGTATTTGCGAGACCACCGTAAATCTCTGAACCTGGATAAACAAATCCTCTGCTCTTTGCCAATGCAACGATCTTGTCTAATGTCTTTTCCATTGTAATCCTCCAAATCATATTCGAATTTGCATTTTTTCACTCTATCCGCCTTATTTTATACTCATTCAAATATTTTTGCAAGGTTCACGGCATATTTTGTAATATTATTTATACAAAGCTACTATAATTTGTGCCGTCAGACATCACCTTATGACTTCTTCTTATTGCTTACTCGCTATGACTCTTGTATAATAGCACCAGATTGGTTCTTTCTAAAGTTCCAATTTCAAGTATTTTTATAGTTCCAATTTGCAGTATTGGAATATGAACAAATCAAGTAATACGCAAATATCCAATGATACAAGGTATTTTTAACGCTTATAATATGCAGGAAAGGAACACGGAAATGATATCAATAGACAAGGCCTCCGATAAGTCTCTATACGAACAATTATATGAACAAATGAAATCCGAGATACTTAATGAGCACTATGCTGCAGGTGAAAAGCTCCCTGCAACAAGGCAGCTAGCCGCCGAACATAAACTGAGCCGCAACACAGTAGTATCTGCTTACAACCAGCTTGAACTTGAAGGATATATACGCTCCGTGACAGGCTCAGGCTACTATGTTGAGAACATCTCTGCATTTTCTCCGGACAAAAAGCCAAGACAAAGCCACAATATACAGCATTCTTCCAGACAATCAGGAAAGACATTTGACTACACGTTCAGCTACGGCAATCTGGACTACAACTGCTATCACTCCAGGGCATGGCGCAAATGCCTTATGAACGCCTGGGACATGATATCCATGGCCGATACCGCCTCCTACCAGATGTCACAGGGAAGTTACACCCTCCGCAGTCTTATCACCGAATATCTGTACATGTCCAGAGGTGTAAACTGCACACCGGAGCAGATCATTCTCACGAGCGGCCACCAGAGATCAATAGATATAATCACGCATATATTCAGTCCGTCAGACTATTCATTTGCCATGGAGGACCCTGGCTACAACGGAACATGGGAGATCGTCAGCCAGAGTCCGTTCAGGATCATCCCCATACCTCTTGAGAATGACGGTGTATCAATAGACCATATACAGAGGCTCAGAGACACGCTGTTATATGTGACCCCATCCCACCAATTCCCTATGGGAAGCATATTGCCTATCAGCAAGAGGCTAGAGCTCATAGAGTGGGCGGCTCAATCGGGAAGTTATATCATCGAGGATGATTACGACAGCGAGCTCAGATACCAAAGCAGACCAATTCCATCCCTGCAATCCATCGATAACAGCGACCACACTATATATCTCGGGACATTTTCCAAATCCATGTCACCGGATCTTCGAATATCATATATGGTGCTTCCAGCAGATCTGATGAAGGCATATGAATCCAGATATTCACACACCAACTGCACAGTTCCAACGGTTCTGCAGCTTGCACTTATTGAATTTATACAGAGTGGTAATTATCAGCGCCACATAGGCGCCATGAAGAATCACTATAAAAAGAAGCATGATTATATATTGAATTATGTAAAACAGAATCTTGAAGATGATGTGATCATGTATGGTGCCGGAGCCGGTCTCCACTTTGTGGCAGAGGTTAAGAACTCAAAGCTTACCCAGACAGAGCTCATATCAGCTTTTGAACAGAAAGGCATACGAATCTTCTCCACAGAACCATTCTGGATAAGAAAGAATCTCTGTCCTGAGAACCAGCTTCTGTTTGGTTTCAGCGCCATACCATATGAAAAACTTCCCGGCGCGATGAAGGCGTTCTCTAAAATAATACACTCTCTGTGATTTGTATTTTAGACAGGTAATATACAAAAAGAAGAGAATCTCACGTCATGTAGGATTCTCTTCTTTTTTTCATGGCAGCGAGTCTATGATCTCCACCGATTTGAACTTCCTGTCCACATACATATCCATGAACTGCTTCGACACTAGCTGTATCTCCGCCAGTACAGGATCTGACACATTGAAGTTGTACATCTTGCCAAGCGGTGCACCATTTATGTATTGTATCGTGTATACTGCGTCATCCGATAGATGAAGCGGATGTTTTGCCCGGCCTTTGCATCCATCGCAGAGCAGTCCACCCGATGCTGCATCGAATACATTTGACACCTCAGCCTTGCCACATACCGGACAGTGGAAGCTCTGTATTCCCTGTCCGAACACATCCATAAGCTTTATCTCGTACACGCACCTGATGAGCTTTGCTGGCATCTGCCCCTTCTCCAGAGCCTTAAGACTCACATACAGAAGATTGAGGTAATCTGCTGCCCTGTCTCCCTCATGGGTCATGAAGCCCATGACCTCGCAGAAATACGATGCATAACAGTATGCATCTATGTCCATGGTGAGCTGATGGAAATATTCATCCACATCTATATTCACAAGCCTGTATGAATCCCGCGCCGGGATCAATGTAAAACTTCCCATGACAAACATCTGTGTCTTGGACTGGAGCGGATTCGTTCCTCTCCTCACACCTGTTGCAAATACTGTGATCCTGCCCCGTTCTTTGGTGAGGACCACCATTCTCCTGTCATATTCGCTCTGGAGGCTGCTGGACAGTACAATTCCATGCAATGTTACTTCTTCTCTCAATTGTATATCCACCTCCATAACAAATTTAACATGACAAGATCGGCAAACTATGCACTGCCCGCAGCAACTGCACATTTACCGATCCTGTTTGCACACACTACTCGTCTCTAAACCCAAAGTTCCTTAGCAATGTATCTGTATCTCTCCAGTCCTTCTTGACCTTTACCCAAAGCTTCAGATTGACCTTGGTGTCAAGAAGTCTCTCTATTCCATATCTCGCATGAGTACCGATCTTCTTCAGCATGACGCCCTGCTTTCCTATGATGATTCCCTTGTGGGAGTCCCTCTCACATATGATTGTCGCATCGATATCGATCAGGCCGCCATCCGGTCTCTCTTTCATGGAATCAATCACAACTGCAATACCATGGGGAACCTCTTTATCAAGCTGACGGAGCGCCTGCTCCCTGATGAGTTCGGCAACTATCTGTCTCTCCGGCTGGTCAGTGATCGTGTCCTCATCATAATACTGTGGTCCATACGGAAGATACTTCATAATGGTATCTATGAGCTCATCTGTGTTCTTGCCCTTTAATGCCGACACAGGAACTATTTCCGCAAAGTCACAGGCATCTTTATAGGTATTTATCGCCTCAAATACCTTGCTCTCCTCCACGTTGTCTATCTTGTTCACAACCACAATTATAGGTGTCTTTACATGCTGGAGCTGTTCTATGATATACCGCTCTCCTGCACCGATAAATGTTGTGGCCTCAACTATCCAGAGAACCACATCGACCTCATCCAGCGTACTCTCAGCAACCTTGAGCATGTACTCTCCAAGCTTGTTCTTCGCCCTGTTTATTCCCGGTGTGTCCAGGAAGATAATCTGTCCCTTATCGCTGGTATACACGGTCTGTATCCTGTTTCTCGTGGTCTGCGCCTTGTTGCTTGTTATCGCTATCTTCTGTCCTATCAGTCTGTTCATAAGTGTCGACTTTCCAACGTTTGGTCTGCCTATGATGGACACGAAGCCTGATTTGTATTCTTTATTCATATATCTCCTTCATCCTGCATGCGCAGGCTAACCTACGCATACGCATCTAGCTTTACTATGTCATGACCCTAATTCGCCGCTCGCAAGTCATGCAAGCACGCCCACTCACTTGCGCTCATTATATCGACTGTCGGCTATACCTAGAAAATCGCAAGTACATCCTTGAAGTTGTCCTTATTCTCCTCTATCTTGCTCTCTCCGCCGATGGCGCAGATGATTCCTGAATCCGTAACAGCCTTCACAAGTGGTGCAAGGGCTCTGATGGCATCTCTGTCTGTGGAGAGGATCTTGTCACGCTCGCTCTGGATCTGCTCATCTGTAACACCCATAAAGTATCTCGCCATGTGGCTTATACCCTCCGCAACAGGAGTCGTCGGCGCATCTATCTGAGCCATGGTTCCAATGATATACTTGGTCATATCTCTGTCTGAGCACTCAAAGTTCTCCACGAACTTATATGCATTCTTGAATATGTCATATGTCTCCATGAGGTTTGGATCTCTGTATGAGCTCATATAGCAGGTTCCATTCCTGAGGAATGAGCACATGGCACCATATGCGCCGCCCTTCACACGGACATTTTCCCACAGATAACCATATGAGAATATGATTTTGAGAACGCTCAGTGAGCTGTCGTACTTGTATCCCGCATCCTCAAAATTACCCGCTATGGCAACATACTGAACCTGGCTGGCTGTCTTGAAGCCCTCATTCTTGAGATCCTTCTCAAAAGGCTTCACATCCTTATGTGCAGGTCTTGTAGAGAGTGCCATGCCAAAGTCCGCAAATGATTCCTCAAGCAGATCTGTCACGTCCTCATTTCCTGTATATGAAACCGTAAGTGCCCCCTTTCTGAGTACCTCTGCAAGGGCATACTGAAGCTTCTCAATGAAGTCATCGTACTTCTCATCGAAGTGATCCACTATGTCACACAGGAATTCATAATAAGCGATTCCACAGGTCTCATCCGTGAATCTTGCTCCCTCATCTATATAGGACATGGCTCTGGTGTATGCGGTCACATGTCCCGATGCAGCCATGCCATTCTTCATGCTGGACTTCTCCTCCGTCAGGAGCTCCTTCAGTCTCTTCCTGTCATCGATCTTAGATGAGAACATAATCTCCTTCATCAGTTCAACGGCATATGGAAGCTTCTCATAGAGTGCCTTCATTGACACGTAAAAGAACTTCTTGATATCCGTGTCACTGGCATATCCAACCATATCAAATTCTATTCCACCTATATTACTGTCTATCTCATTTGAAAGCTGTCCATAGGTATGCCTCTCTGTGTCAATATATTTGAACAGGCATGACAGCACAGCAAGATATGGCACAAGGTCATTATCTATATCATTTATATTGAAATAGAATCTCAGGTATCCTATACCATTTGTAAATATATCGTGGCTTACAACCGGAAGTCCGCCGATCTCAGACTCAACATTCTTGAGCTTCTCAGCCTCTTTGTCAATGTCATCTATCGCCAGAAGCGGAACCTTGGCAAGATCCTCTGCGGATGAAGGAGTCGCCTGATACTCCTTGAGCGCCTTTGTATCCTCCACGATCTTCTCAAGCTCCTCACGGCTGAGCGTAGCCTTGTATGCCGCAAGCTCATCAGCGATCTTCTTCTCATTCTCCTGGTCAAGACCCTTCTTAGGGTTCATGGTGAGATACAGGCCAAATGTATTATCAATGAAACATTCCTTTATAAGCTGCTCAAAGTATCCATTCTGAAGATCCTCTCTCAGCTCCTTATACACATCATTCATCTCAAAAAACATGAGTGCCTTGGTATCGTCATACAGCCAGCTGTTAAATGCATCCAGTCCGTACATAAGTCCCTTAGGAAACCTTCCAAAATTGGCCTCCTTGTGCTTGAACTCAAACTTGTTGATTGCAGCCTCAACCGCATCCTTATCTATACCATGGCTGAGTTCTTCAAATGTATCATCTATTATCTTTATGAATCTGTCCTTATCGTTCTTATCCGCGCCTCTTGCTATGATAGAGAATGTGGTCTGCTGACAGCCATTGTCAAATGAGCTGTATACCTCCTCGCCTATACCCGCATCAGTCAGAGCTTTCTTCAGGACAGCTCCCGGCGCATCCATGAGCACGTACTCAAGTATTTCAAGGGCTGTAACCTTCTTCTTTTCGGTGCTGAGCCCTGTTATCTTGCTGTATGTGAGTATGGAATTGTTCTCCTCTGGATCAGTATCAGCTATGGAGTACTCCTTAGTGATATCCTTCATCTCGTCAAATGGCTTCTGAAGAGGGATCGCTGAATCTATCTCCTTGTAATCGTAATGTGACAGATACTCCTCATCTATAAATTCCAGCTCCTTCGCCATATCACAGTCACCATACAGATAAATATAACTGTTCGATGGATGATAATATGTCCTGTGGAAATCTCTGAATCTCTCAAGGGTGAGTGTAGGTATGGATACCGGATCACCGCCTGAATCATTGCCATATGGAGTGTCCGGCATGAGTGATGACTCTATCTCTCTGTACATAATCGACTCAGGACTTGAGTACACGCCCTTCATCTCATTATACACAACTCCGTTGTACTTCAGGTCTCCGTCCATAGAGTCAAGCTCGTAGTGCCAGCCCTCCTGCTTCATGATCTCATCATGTATATAGATATCCGGATAGAACACTGCATCCAGATACACACTCATGATGTTCTCAAAGTCCTTCTGATTGAAGCTCGCTATAGGATATACCGTCTTGTCTGAATAAGTCATGGCGTTTAGGAAGGTGTTCAGAGAACCTTTTGCCAGCTCAACAAATGGATCCTTTACCGGATATTTCTTTGAACCACAAAGCACTGAGTGCTCAATTATATGAGGTATTCCTGAATCATCATATGGAGGTGTCCTGAAGCCTATATTGAATACCTTATTCACATCGTCATTCTCAATGATGAGGACCCTTGCCTTTGTCTTTATATGCTCCAGCACATATCCCTTGCCATGTACCTCCGGTAGATCCTTCTCCTCAACTATTCTGTAAGCCTTTAAATCTTTGATATTTCCCAATTCATATTCTCCTTCTATATAAATTTTCAACGCTCACTATTCCATCTGTCCGGCACCAAACGAAGCCGGAAGAAACTCTGACAATCTTCTCATGTCGTAATCATCCTCTGAATGTGCTGCGATAACATACATATCCGCAGAAAATTCCGAGAGCACCTGTCTGCATATCCCACATGGATATGTTATTCCATTTATCCCTGTACTATTCAGGCCACCGACAATAGCAATCGCTTTGAAATCTTTATAGCCACTACTCACTGCATTACACACCGCTGCACGTTCTGCGCATATAGTTGCACCATACGAGGAATTTTCTATATTACAGCCCGTGAACACTCTGTATTCATTCGCATTTCTATCGCGGCTGTCTGTCTCTCTGCCAACGACTTCATCTGCATCCGAAGAATTCTCCCGGCCAGCCAGGAGTGCTGCCCCAACCTTAAACTGTGAGTACCTGGCATATGCCATTTCTCTCGCCTCTACCGCTTTCACAATAAGACGCCTGATGTCTGTATCTTCAATAATATAATCACTCTCCATAATACAGGACCTCCTTTCTGATACCTTCTACGCACTTCCATAATAATAACACTAATCCACCTTTAGATTCAATCACCCACACAGTATTAAACGTTCAAATATTATCAGCTTGGTGCACATAACAAGAGGCCGCCCGAAATCCGGCGGCCTCTCGATCACTTCTCTTTATTCAATTTATTACATTTTTAATAGCTTCCTGACTGTATCTGTCTGAGTATTTCGTCCACCATATCCTGATATGTGTCCGATGTAAGAACCAGGATAATACAGAACACCAGGAACACAAGTGCTATTGCGCTCATTATAATACCTGCGATAGCCATTCCCTTGCCAGGCTTCTTATCCTTAAGACTTATGATACCTGTTATCAGTCCCGCAATGGCTGTGGCAATTCCCACATATGTGATACAACATCCAAATGTAAGAGAAAAGATACCAAGCACCATAGATGCTATGGATACGCCTTTGCTCTCCTGTGGCTGCATATTATTCTGTGGATATGCCGGACCTCCGCCCATATTCATGTCCTGGTTAGCATAATTCTGTCCGTATGGATCTCCCGGCTGTCCGTAGCCCTGACCATACTGACCATATCCCTGTCCGTACTGGCCACCTGGCTGGCCATAATTCTGTCCATACTGGCCGCCTGGCTGACCATAATTCTGATCATACTGTCCACCTGGCTGACCATAATTCTGTCCATACTGGCCGTCTGACTGACCATAGTTCTGGTCGTTCTGTCCATACTGAGGCGCACCGGCATATGGATTCTGCTGTCCCGCCTGTCTGTTGTCTTCTGTTGGCTGATAGCCGCCAAAGCTGTTGTTATCTTCTCCCATCTCTTCCTGCCTTTCATTTATAACTTTTTTGTAACCCATACTTTCCCTTAGTCGAAAAATATCTGTTCTGATTATCTCACACATGCCGGTTAGTGTCAATTAACCTACATAAAAAAAGAAACACATCACCCGATTACGAATGATGTGATCCTTTTTTATCTTAGTCTTTGTATTTTACTGCGAAATCGTGTCTGACTCTATTCCTTAGAAGCCCATTCCGCCGCCCATTCCTGCTCCGCCTGCTGGCATTGCTGGAGCGTCTTCCTTGATATCAGCTACAACTGACTCTGTTGTGAGCATTGTTGAAGCAACTGATGTAGCGTTCTGAAGTGCACTTCTTGTAACCTTAACAGGATCAATGATTCCTGCCTCGATCATGTTGACATATGTCTCATTGTATGCATCAAAGCCCACACCAACCTCAGACTCTTTGATCTTGTTGATGATGACTGATCCCTCAAGTCCTGCATTGGCTGCGATGTGGAACAGTGGAGCCTCCATAGCCTTGAGAACTACCTTAGCGCCTGTCTTCTCATCGCCCTCAAGATCCTTTACAAGCTCTGCAACCTTCTTTGCAGCGTGGATGTATGCTGAACCACCACCTGAGATGATTCCCTCTTCAACTGCAGCTCTTGTGGCATTAAGGGCATCCTCCATACGGAGCTTAGCTTCCTTCATCTCTGTCTCTGTAGCTGCGCCGACTCTGATAACTGCAACTCCACCGGCAAGCTTTGCGAGTCTCTCCTGAAGCTTCTCTTTATCAAACTCTGATGTTGTCTCCTCAAGCTGAGCCTTGATGACATTTACACGACCTGCGATGTCTTCCTTAGCGCCCATACCATCAACGATAACTGTGTTCTCCTTTGTGATCTTAGCACTCTTTGCACGTCCAAGGTCATCAAGAGTAGCATCCTTGAGCTCATATCCAAGCTCCTCTGAGATTACCTTACCGCCTGTAAGAATAGCGATATCCTGAAGCATCTCTTTTCTTCTGTCGCCATAACCAGGAGCCTTTACAGCTACTACCTGGAATGTACCACGCAGCTTGTTGACGATAAGTGTTGTGAGAGCCTCACCCTCGATATCCTCAGCGATGATCAGTAGCTTTGATCCGCTCTGAACGATCTGCTCAAGAAGTGGAAGGATCTCCTGGATATTTGAGATCTTCTTATCTGTAATAAGTATATATGGGTTATCAAGCTCTGCAACCATCTTCTCCATATCTGTTGCCATGTAAGCTGAAATATAACCTCTGTCGAACTGCATACCTTCTACAAGGTCGAGCTCTGTCTTCATTGACTTTGACTCTTCGATTGTGATGACTCCATCCTTTGACACTTTCTCCATAGCGTCGGCAACCATCTGTCCAACCTCATCGTCACCAGCTGAGATAGATGCAACTCTTGCGATCTGATCCTTTCCGCTGATAGTCTCACTCATATCAAGAATAGCCTCAACTGCCTTGTCGCAAGCCTTCTTCATTCCCTTTCTGAGAACGATAGGATTAGCACCTGCTGCCAGATTCTTCATTCCTTCATTGATCATAGCCTGTGCAAGAACTGTAGCTGTTGTAGTACCATCACCTGCAACATCGTTTGTCTTTGTTGCAACTTCCTTGACGATCTGAGCACCCATGTTCTCAAATGCATCCTCAAGCTCGATGTCCTTTGCTATTGTAACACCATCATTTGTGATGAGTGGTGAACCGTATGACTTTGCAAGTACAACGTTTCTTCCTTTAGGTCCAAGTGTAACTCTTACTGTATCTGCTAACTGATTAACTCCTGCCTCAAGTGCCTTTCTAGCCTCAGCACCGTACTTAATTTCCTTTGCCATTTCTATCTACCTCCATGTTATATTACATATATATCATCCGCATATGTCTCCCACAGCTCACGCTGTCTGGATATATGCTTTTACTTCTCAACGATTGCAAGGATGCTGTCCTGCTTGATAACTATGTACTCTTCGTCGTCAAGCTTAACCTCTGAACCAGCGAACTTCTGATATATAACTGTATCTCCAACCTTAACGTCCATAGGAACCAGCTTGCCATCAACAACTGCTCCAGGGCCAACCTCTATAACCTCTGCATACTGTGGCTTCTCCTTTGCCTGGCCTGGTAATACGATTCCTGACTTTGTTGTCTCCTCTGCTACTGACTGCTTTAATACTACTCTGTCTCCAAGTGGTCTTAACTTCATGATATATACCTCCTGATTTATTTTTTCTTTTATTTTCTCATCTTCGTTCTTAGCACTCAATTTATGTGAGTGCTAACACTGTTTTATATTCTATCCATTTCTATAAAAAAATCAACCCTTATTTTCTAAAAAATATATAAAAATATGTCTGTCATCTACAGTAATACATATCACTTAAAAAGAGTCGTTCTTGCATAGTCAAACAGATACTGCTGCGCATATCCCCCGAGATTTCCGAACTTTTTCACGGCAAATGCCTCTATCTCCAGTTTTTTTGTGTCCTTGCCATCAAAGTACATGCTCTCCATGATCCTCTTCATCCACACATCCACAGGGAAAGCCTCACGTCTTCCAAGTCCAAAGAGCAGGACACAGTTGGCAACTTTCTCTCCTACTCCCTTTATAGTCATGAGAAGTTCCCTTGCCTGTTCTATGTCAAGTGCGTCAAGCTTCTCCTTTGTGACATTTCCCGAGTACACCGCCTCCGTCGCATTCATTATGTATGGAGCACGGAATCCGACCTTGCACTCCCTGAGCTCATCCTCTGTGACCTCATGAAGTCTGTCTACATCAGGGAACACATAAAATGCCTCGCCATTATATCCTATGACCTCATCACCAAATCTATGCGATATATTTTTCACACACTGTTTTATCTGAGGGATATTCTTGTTCTGGGATATGATAAATGATATAAGCGTCTCAAAGAAGTCCTGATTGAGTATACGTATTCCATCCTTCTCATTCACAGCCGTCTGAAGTGCGCTGTCCGCCTTTATGACACTCTCCTTGATGAGCCCGTAATCGTTGTCCATATCCAGATAAGGACGCCATATTCCTTCATAGTCTTCCATGGATGAACCATATATCCTGAGCACGCCGCCTGACTGTTCCATCTTCACAGCCCTGCCAAATGCTATGACCTCATACACTTCATCATCAAGCTTGTCAAAATGAAAGCACTGACCACACTCAAGTATCTGAGAAAGTCTGAAATCCTTCACTCCGTCTACCGTAACTATATTGCCATCACAACTTACATTCATCTTCCGTACACCTGCCATTTCATATTTGTATAATTGTGCTTTTTGTCTTATAAATTTCTCCAGGCTATTGTATAATACCTGTATATTATTTTCAATGTCACATAAGCAGTGTGGCAAAAACTGACACTATCACAAACAGGAGGATCTATGGCTGAACAGATATACACTATACCAGTAAACGATGCATTTGACAGCGGCTGCGAATGCCCTATGTGCCAGATGCAGAAGGATCTTGAACGAAATGCAATTGAATATACGATGGGGCCAAGCTACATGGAGGACGACAACCGTGCCATGACTGACAAGCTTGGTTTTTGCAGTCATCATCTGAGAATGCTCTATCAGGAAAAGAATCGTCTGGGTCTGGCACTCATGATGAACACCCATATGAATAAGACTATACAAGATATGAGGGCGCTGGCTGCCAAAGGTCCCGCCGCCAAAGCCGGTCTGTTCGGCAAGAACACACCAAATGCACCTGTTGTCGATTATATAGAGAATATGGAGAAAAGCTGCTTCATTTGTGGACGTATGGATGACATGTTCGTACGCTATGTAGACACTATCTTCCATATGTGGAAAAGAGATTCCGAGTTCAGGGACAAATTTGCTACGAGCAAAGGCTTCTGTACATACCACTACGGAATACTGTACAAGACAGGCCAGAACAAACTGAGCAAGGAACAGTATGCGCAGTTCATCGAAATCCTCAACAAGGTATACTTTGACAATATGGAACGTGTCAATGGTGACCTGAGCTGGTTCATAGACAAGTTTGACTACAGATACAAGAACGAGCCATGGAAGAATTCCAAGGACGCCCTCCCGAGAGGGATCATCAAGATTGGCCACACATTTGTAGAATAATAAACACATGACAATAAATAAAAGCCGCCTTACATATCTGTAAAGCGGCTTATTTTAACTGACTCTCCATGCAATGAGACCATCCGGAAGCGCCGGCTTTATCATGCCAGGCCTTCTGCCTGTGTTCTCTATGCCATGAGCCTGTTTCATTCTCTCATGGAGATATGCTCTGTATTCTGTGAGAAGCCCGGTAAATATCGGTCTGAGCTCAGGGCACCTTCTGAAATCCCCCGGCTTGACAAGTCCCGGTTTCTTGTGGAATATATCCACACCGGCATTTTTCAACACCGATGCCACGAACTGTGAACAGAAGAAACTGTATTCCCTCTCATACGCAAGATGGAAAAATACGCTGAATACACCCATGAAGTTATATCCGTATCTGTCCGGATGCTTCTTGAATCTGGCGAGCTCCTGCTGTATCCTGTCATACTGCTTACTCGTGACCTTCAGCTCATACACAGCGCATCTGGTTCCCTTGTGCTTTCCAAATATTCCCTTTTCTATGTTCTCACTGATAAATCCACTGTTAAATGGATTGTATACACCTTTCCTTGCAAAACTGTACATCTCATCAAGACTTATGTCCAGTGCCAGAGATGTGTGACAATACGGCTCTCTGGTCATAAGCTTTATGAGATTTGAAGGAACTGTTTTTGTCTTTGACAAAAGTATGTATACCTTCTTACTCTCATCTTTCATATTTTTGTTTCCAATCACCTATTTTGATGTACGCATATCCCCCCACAGGATAAGCGCCAATCCCCACATCATAAATTATAAACGCATCCCCGGTAATTACTTGCCCGGCTTGTAAGAACTCTTGAGTGACACGATCCTGTTGTATACAGGATGCTCCGCTGTAGAATCCTTTGAGTCAACACAGAAGAAACCATTTCTCAGGAACTGGAATGCCTCTCCCGGCTGAGCCTCCTCAAATGCCTTCTCAAGCTTACATCCCTGTTTGATAACAAGTGAGTTTGGATTGAGATTCAATGTACCATCGTCGTTGAGCTTCCCCTTCTCCTCATCGATGATATTCTCATACAGACGAACCTCTGCATCTATTGCGCTCTCTGCCGATACCCAGTGAATGGTTCCCTTGACCTTACGTCCCTCAAAGCCTGAACCGCTTCTTGTCTCTGGGTCATATGTACAATGTACTGTTGTGACATTGCCGTCCTCGTCCTTCTCAAATCCCACGCACTTTACGAAATATGCATTCTTAAGACGAACCTCGTTGCCAGGGAACAGTCTGAAATACTTCTTAGGAGGCTCCTCCATGAAGTCCTCTCTCTCTATATACAGATACTTGCTGAATGCTACCTTTCTGCTTCCGAGCTCCTCGTTCTCCTGATTGTTCTCGACATCGAGGTACTCAACCTGATCCTCAGGATAGTTGTCGATGACAAGCTTTACAGGATCAACAACTGCCATGTATCTCTTGGCTGTGAGCTTCAGGTCGTCTCTCACGCAATACTCAAGCATAGCGTAATCAACAGACGACTGGCTCTTGGATATTCCAACCAGCTCCATGAACTTCTTAATAGCTGATGGTGTGAAGCCTCTTCTTCTGAGGGCTGCAATGCTTACAAGACGTGGGTCATCCCATCCGTCTACTATTCCGTCCTCGACAAGCTTCTTGATGTATCTCTTACCTGTTATGACATTTGTCAGGTAAAGCTTTGCGAACTCTATCTGCTTTGGTGTGCCCTCAGGTGAATCCTTGTAACCGAGCTCCATAACCACCCAGTCATACAGAGGTCTGTGATCCTCAAACTCAAGTGTACATATAGAATGTGTAACACCCTCGATGGCATCCTCGATAGGATGTGCAAAGTCATACATAGGGTAAATGCACCACTTGTCACCTGTGTTGTGGTGGTTCATTCTTGCTATTCTGTAGATAATAGGATCTCTCATGTTGATGTTAGGGCTTGCCATATCTATCTTTGCACGGAGTACCTTACTTCCGTCAGGGAACTCACCGTTCTTCATTCTCTCGAACAGATCAAGATTCTCCTCTATGCTTCTGTCTCTGTATGGGCTGTTCTTGCCCGGCTCAGTGAGAGTTCCTCTGTACTCTCTGATTTCATCTGCTGTGAGGTCACACACATATGCCTTGCCCTTCTTGATGAGCTTTATGGCAGCCTCGTACATCTGGTCAAAGTAATTTGATGCAAAGAACACTCTGTCTCCAAAGTCTGCTCCCAGCCACTTGACATCTGCAAGTATTGACTCTACGAACTCTGTCTTCTCCTTTGTAGGGTTGGTATCGTCAAATCTGAGATTAAACTGTCCGCCATACTGCTGTGCCAGTCCGTAATTCAAAAGTATTGACTTGGCATGTCCTATATGTAAATATCCATTTGGCTCTGGTGGGAATCTGGTAACGATCTTCGGCACCTTACCCTCTGCGATATCTTTCTCAATTATCTGTTCAATGAAATTCTTACCTGTCATCTCTTCAGCCATTTCCAAACTGCCTCCCGCTTTTTTTGATAATTCTAAATGTCTGCAACCGAATTTGCACACGATTACAGTTAGTTTACCATACTTTTACTGCTTGTACCACAATTATCTTTTGATTTGTCATTATTTTTCGCACAAATGTAAATATTTTACTTGATTTTTGATGTTCATTTTGTTATAGTTATTATTGCTTTTGAAAAGCAAGCTACTATAGCTCAGGTGGTAGAGCGCAACATTGGTAATGTTGAGGTCACGGGTCCGACTCCCGTTAGTAGCTTTTATTTTTTTGTCCGTATTTACGCCGCCCTGAGCGGCTTTATTTTTATCCACCGCAGACCGGATCACTTACTTTCCGCCCGCAGTCTCAGCTTCATATATTCCATCCCAGTCCGTCAAACTGTTCTTAAACATATCCACAAATGGTATATAAGTGAATACGATAAGAAGCAATACCGGCAAAGCCAGGAACAATACGATCGTTCCCACCTTACCTTTACCTTTTTTAGCTTTGCTCTCCGCTCTCATGTCACCACTCCTTAATCTGATTATCAATAAAAACTAATCATTTTTACTTTTTGTTACTTTCGATTAAGGTTGGCTATACATTTATTTTAGTTTATTTCAAGCTAATATTCAGGCTTATTAGCAAATTCTTTGCAAAAAAGGAAGCGGCACTATGCCGCTTCCTGTCTTTGATTAAACAACATAAAATTTTATTATTCTAATTACACATCCCTGAGCTTAGCTCTGATCCTCTGAACCGCATTGTCTATGGATTTTGCCGGTTTGCAGAGTCTCTCCCCTATCACTTCATAAGAAGCACCTGTTAGATATTCGTCAAGAACATGCTTCTCAAACTTAGAAAGCTTACTGTCGATGAGCTTTATAAGATCTGACTCACGCAGCTTCGCCATCATGATATCCTCAGGATTAGTTATGACACCCGAATCTATCTCATCAAGAGGGCTGGAGTAATCTCCCCCGCCATCGCCATAGATCGATATATAGTAGTTCAACGGTCCGTTTTTCTTGTTGTTTGAATTGTTCACCGCGGTAATGAGCTGCCTTCTCACGCACATGAACGCAAAGGTCTTGAATGTCGCGCCCTTGTCAGGTCTGTAATTATTCACAGCCTTGACCAGTCCGATCATGCCCTCCTGTATAAGATCCTCCTCATCAGCACCTATGATATAAAGGCTTCTGCTCTGTCCCGTTATCATTGGGCCATAGCGCTTGATAAGTGTCTCCATAGCATCGTTATCCTTTTGTTCATTTATAAGTTCCAGCAGTTCATTATCTGATAATTCCAAATACATATACTCTACCTTTACTTGTTCATCCTCTGTCTTACGACCTCATAAGCCAGAACTCCGGCAGCAACCGATGCGTTGAGTGAGTCTATGTCTCCCTTCATAGGAACAGATACGACATAATCACACTTCTCCTTGACCAGTCTGCTGACACCGCTTCCCTCATTACCTATGACAAGTCCAAGGGAACCTGTGAGGTTACACTTGTACATGAGTTCTCCGTCCATATCCGCACAGGCGAACCACATGCCTCTATCTTTCAGCTCCTCTATGGTCTTGCTGATATTTGTCACCTTTGCAACAGGTGTATAATTGATAGCTCCCGCTGATGCCTTTACAACTGTAGCTGTGATTCCGACTGCACGCCTCTTAGGTATGATCACACCGTGGGCACCACAGAGATTCGCTGTTCTGATGATCGCACCAAGATTGTGTGGATCCTCTATCTCATCAAGTATGAAGAAAAATGGATCCTCTCCTCTGCTCTCAGCCAGTGCAAACATATCCTCTATCTCTGCGTACTTATATGCCGCTGCATGTGCAATCACTCCCTGATGCTTGCCAGCCTGTGACATCTGGTTTAACTTTTCCTTTGAGAGGTAGTTTATCACTGTATCCTGCTTCTTTGCCTCCCTGACTATGCTGTTCACGATTCCATCCCTGCATCCGTCAAGGACATACAGCTTATCTATGGTCTTGCCTGATCTGAAAGCCTCGAGGACTGCATTTCTTCCCTCTATAACAAATGCTTCCTCATCGCTCTCTGTCTTAATGTTATTCTCAAATTCTCTATTCTGCATCTTTTTCTCCATCTGTACTCTGTTCAAGTGTTGAGGTATCATCTATTGTATCTTCCTGTACTGCTTTGCCCGGATCCTTGTGCTGCTGTTCTGCCCTGTCCGTTTCAACTGGATCATGGTTCAGTATGATCCTCGTGATCTCAAACATCCTGTCATACTGCTTATCAAGATACAGAAAGCCTATAAGGCACTCAAAGCCCGTTGCCATTCGGTACTGTCCCACAGTCGCATTCTTGGCTGTTGAATGAGTCTTGGTGTTCCTGCCTCTCTTGTATATCCACTCTTCCTCCTCGGTGAGCAGTCCGTTGTCCAGAAGATACATTATATATCCCGCCTGAGCCTCCGCCTTCACAAGCTGGCTCACCTCTTTGTGGTATTTGTATGCCTGCTTGTTATCCTTTGTGACAGCAAGGGTCTTTATGAGAAGATCAAACACGCTGTCACCTATATATGCAAGTGAAAGCGGTGAATACTCCCTTGGATTAGTGTATGTCACCCCGAGTATCTCAGTAAAGTAACTGTCTATGCTCTTTTCCATTTTACGCCCTCTCTGGTATCCTCAAGGATAATTCCCATATCACTGAGCTGGTCACGGATCTCATCTGCCCTAGCAAAGTTCTTTGCCTTTCTTGCAGCCTGTCTCTCCTCGATAAGAGCCTCTATATCTGAATCAAGTATCTCTTTCTTCTTCTCTGTGATGATTCCAAGTATGTCGCAGAGCTTTGTCACTGTATTGAGCACAAGCTCCACAGTAGCCTTTGTTGACTCCTCTGTCACATTTACATTTGCATATTTTACGAGCTCAAATATAACTGAGATCGCATCTGCAGTGTTGAGGTCGTCATCCATGGCTGCCTCATATTTCTTCACAAATGCATCCATCTCGTCTGCAACTGCCCTATCTACTTCTCCTTCTGTTCCGCTTATAGACTTCAGTCTGTCAACTGCTGTAAGGATTCTCTCAAGGCCGTTCTTTGAAGCCTCAACAAGGTCTGCTGAGAAGTTGAGCGGACTTCTGTAATGGGCTGACAGCATGAAGAATCTGATGACCTGAAGAGGGTACTTCTCTGCTATCTCTCTGACTGTGAAGAAGTTGCCAAGTGACTTGGACATCTTCTCATTGTTGATCTTGAGGAAGCCGTTGTGCATCCAGTATCTTGCGAACTCTGTGCCATTTGCAGCCTCACTCTGTGCTATCTCGTTCTCATGGTGTGGGAATACAAGATCCTCTCCACCCGCATGTATATCTATTACATCTCCGATATATTTCTTGGACATAACCGAGCACTCAAGATGCCAGCCTGGTCTTCCATCGCCCCATGGTGATGGCCATGATGGCTCGCCCTCCTTCTTTGGCTTCCAGAGAACGAAATCAAGCGGATCCTCCTTCTCATCAACACCTGATACAAGAAGGTCTCTGTTACCTGAACGGAGGTCATCGATATTCTTCTTGGACAGCTTGCCGTAGTCCTTGAACTTTCTGGTTCTGAAGTATACGGTTCCATTCACCTCGTAAGCGTATCCCTTCTCTATAAGAGTCTTTACCATCTCAATCATATCCGGTATCTCTTCTGTTGCCTTTGGATGTGTTGTCGCCTCACGCACATTGAGAGCCGCCATATCCTTCTTGACCTCTGCGATATATCGCTCTGATATAACGCTGGCATCCACACCCTCCTCATTTGCACGCTTTATGATCTTGTCATCGACATCAGTAAAATTCGATACATAATTGACATCATAGCCCTTGTACTCCAGATATCTTCTGAGCGTATCAAATACTATCATTGGTCTGGCATTTCCTATATGGATATAATCATATACAGTAGGACCACATACATATATTCCCACCTTACCCTCGTTGATAGGCACAAACTCTTCTTTTCTTCTTGTGAGCGTGTTTAAAATCTTCATAAATATAATGTCCTTTCTATATTGGTCGATAATATATCTGTAAGCAAACAAAAAACTTCGTCCCAATATACATATGATATGCATATAGAGACGAAGTATTATCTCCGCGGTTCCACTCTGATTGTATTAAATACTACAATTCCTGTTCTTCGCCTTTTGTGTCTAGTATATGTGCGGGTGCAGGCTTTGTCAATAATTTCATTTTATAATTGTACTGGACATAGCACCAATTATTTACTAGAATAAACTGAATAAAACAATCAGGAGGATACCTATATGTCAGATATAAACAATAACGAAACCGACGAAATGGATATCGAGATGATCGATATAACATACGAGGATGGAACATCCTGCACATGTGAGATCATTGCCAAATTCGAGGTAAATGACATCTCTTATGCCGCTCTGCTTCCTGCAGATGACGAGGATGCCGATATCATCGTGTACAGATACAGCGAGCAGGGAGACGATGTCACCCTCGACGAGATCACCGACGAGGCTGAGTTCAACGATGTCGCTGACGCCCTCGACGAGATCCTGGACGATCTGGAATTCAACTCAGATGACGAGGAATAATATCCGTACATCTATGCGTTTTCTATAAGCTCGTTATTTATCGTGTATTCAAGGCTGAGCGTCTTTGTTTCATGTATATCATCGAAGTGGACACACAGCTTTCTGTCATCTACATATGTGATGACTCCACGTCCATACCGCTTGTGGATTATGGTGTTTCCTGTTTTTATCAGAGACCTGTCCACAAGCATTTCCTGGACAAATCTCGAGGTCACCGCTTTTCTTCCATACATTTTCTGGGGAACATACACATACAGTCCATACTTAGCCCTCGTGACTGCCACATAGAACAGCCTGCGTTCCTCCTCTATATTTCCATCTCCGACCGATTTCTTATGAGGCGTTATGTCCTCAACAGCATCCATTATGAATACATATGAATACTCAAGTCCCTTTGAGCAGTGCATAGTCGAAAGCGTGACTGCATCACCTGCCACACTGCCCTGCCTGCTCTGCTCTCTGAGCTGTTTTGTATATTCGTCTATATACTCCATCCAGCCGTCGAAGCTCAGAAAGTCTTTTGCACTGTCCTGTATCTCCTCCAGGATATCCATATAATCGTCCTCACTCACGCCCCTGTACTCAGCATATTCCCTCACATACGCATCCAGTCCAACCGCTTTCCTTATATAATTCACGGCCGCGTACGGCGCAAGTCTGCTTATCCTCTCCAGATCGTTCTCAAGGACATTTATGTTGTTGACTATCCTATACTTATCCTTATAATTCTGCCTCAGCTCCTCAAAGTTCACCACCGGCGAATCAAATGCATCCCTGCTTATATACCTGTTCGGCTTATTGATGATCCTGAGGACCGTTCTCCTGTCCCTGCTGCCCCTTGCAAGCCTTATATAGTCAAATATGTTCTCAGCTAGGAAGTGCGTGAAGATATTTGGTATGTTATCCTTCATCAAAAATGGTATGCCATTTTCCATGAGCTTTGAAGCCAGCGCCCTCGGCTCGGTATTCGTCCTGAATATGATCGCCATTTCACGGTATGGAATACCAGCCCGGTTAAGCTCTGTTATCCTGTCTATGATCTTCTTATTCTGCTCCGTCATGCTGTCCGTCTTAACTATATGGACTCTGTCGCTCTGTCCCGCGGCAAATGCCGACCTGAGCTGCTTCTCATATCTGTCCCGGTTGTTCTGTATTATCCGCTTCGAGCACTCAACTATATCGTAGCTGCAGCGGTAATTGACATTCAGGTATTCTATGACCGTACCATGGAAATCCTCCGGGAACTTCTTCATTATAGCCGGAGCAGCCCCCCTGAAGCCATACACCGACTGATCATCGTCACCCACGGAAAATACGTTCTGTCTCTCTCCGGCTAGCAGCTTCACAATGTCATACTGGATCATATTTATATCCTGGAACTCATCTATGAGTATGTACCGAAACTTGTTCTGCCACATCTTAAGTATGTCTGGTCTCTCCGACAATAGCTCATATGTGAACACCAGCATATCGTCAAAATCTATCTTCCCGCATCTTCTCAGGAAATTCTCATACTCATCGTACACAATGCGGAAATCCTCAAGCTTCATCGTTGTGCTCTCATAGTTCTCAAGACTCACTCTCTCGCTCTTGACATTGCCTATCTCCCCGACAACATTCTTGGCAAAATCCTCCTGGCTGTCATACCTGAAGCCATGTCTGTCTATGCTGTCCCTGATTGCTCCATACTTTTCTGAATCCGTGACGATATTCGCCGCTGTGTAATTATATGCATTTCTGAGCATCCAGAAAAACACAGAGTGAAACGTTCCAAATGTTACTCCGCGGGTTCCCGGACACAGCTCCTGAAACCGCCCCTTCATCTCATTCGCCGCAGCCTTCGTGAAGGTTATGACCAGGATATTGTCCGGTCTCACACCATGTTCCTCTGTCATGTATTTTATCCTGTGGGTGATGACCGTAGTCTTACCTGAACCAGGCCCCGCTAGCAGCAGCATCGGCCCATCGCAGTGTCTCACCGCTCTCTTCTGGGATTCATTAAATTCCATCTGTATATCCTTTCACGCAAATATAAAAGGCGGTCAAAAGTTTACCCTTTAACCGCCTTCTCATATCTGCCAGTTATATCAGCATGATATATATCATTACTTACCGCAGCACTTCTTGTACTTAAGTCCGCTTCCACATGGACATGGATCGTTTCTTCCAACCTTTGGTGCCTTGATGATAGTCTTAGATGACTTCTGTATCTTGTAGAGCTCGTCTCTCTTTGCCTTGGAGAATATTCCCTCCCACTGAGGAAGAGTGTAGAGCCACTCTGCATTGCACTCAACCATGTTCATATAAAGCTTCTCATAATCTATAGGAAGCTTAACCTCTGAGTCCTCTGTCACATCATCAAGATTGTTTGATTCTGCAAGACTGTCATCTATTCCGTCGAGGAATCCGATCATATACTGAATAGTGAGTCCGTACTTCTCAGCAAGCTCTTTTACAGTTCCATGTACAGGGTCTGCAAGAGGATTAGCAAGAAGCTGCTCATATACGCCCTTCTCTGCCTGGAAATAACTAACCCAGAATTCCTTCCCCTCAGGTGTTCTGTCATCTAATCCGTATGCGTAATCACGCCATTCTTTTAATAAACTCATTTCATCTACCTCTTAAGTATTTTTTGAACTTTAAAGAGTATATCAAATTATGTAATTTTTTTCAACACATTTGTACTGTTCTACTTGTTCTGATCTCTCATATCTTCGCCCTTGCGTCTGAGCACCCTGGCGATGAGCCATATTCCCCAGCACACAACAGGAATGACCACATCAAGGAATATCATACCCATCAGATTATCACTTCCGGTTATTCCCATTATAAATGTCGCAACATACATTCCGATGAGCACAAGTACAAGCACTATAGCTCCAATTCTCTTCAATATATCCATATCAGTCTCTCTTCTTTATCTTATCAAAATACGCCTTGATATCTCTCTCATAACCATTGTCCGACGGCTCATAGAATACCCTGCCTGCAATCTTATCAGGAAGATACTGCTGGTCAACGTAATTATTCGGATAATCATGAGCGTATTTGTATCCTGAGTGTCCAAGCTTTGCTGCACCGCCGTAATGTGCATCTCTGAGATACACCGGAACCTGACCCGTGTCCTCATGCTTTACCGCATCCATAGCCGCAAATATCGCATTCACCACAGAATTGCTCTTCGGTGCACACGCAACGTAGGAAGCCGCATGGGCAAGTATTATCTGTGCCTCAGGCATTCCGACTCTCTCCACAGCCTGTGCACATGCCGACGCCACCACGATAGCATTCGGATCAGCATTGCCCACATCCTCACTGGCACATATCATGATCCTTCTGGCAATAAACTTTATATCCTCACCTCCGTAAAGCATCTTTGCAAGGTAGAATATCGCCGCATCAGGATCTGATCCACGCATGCTCTTTATAAATGCGGATATTATATCATAATGATTATCTCCGTCCTTGTCATATCTTATAGCTCTCTTCTGGATACATTCCTCCGCCACTTCAAGCGTTATGTGTATCCTGCCATCCTCGCTTCTCTCCGTCGACAGAACTCCGAGCTCTATGGCATTTAACGCACTTCTCGCATCTCCCGACGCCATGTCTGCAAGAAAGTCCTCGGCATCCTCATCAATGTCTGCATCAAATGCACCCATGCCATTTTCTGAGTACACCGCCTTGTGGATGAGCTTCTTGATGTCCTCCCTGGACAATGGATTGAGCTGGAATATATGGGATCTGGATATAAGAGCCCCGTTAACCTCAAAATAAGGATTCTCCGTGGTCGCTCCTATGAGTACCACCGTTCCATCCTCAACAAATGGCAGGAGATAATCCTGCTGTGACTTGTTGAATCTGTGGATCTCATCGATGAACAGTATAGTCCGTCTGCCATACATAGCCTTGGTATTCTTCGCCTCTTCCACAACCTTTTCCATGTCCTTCTTGCCCGCCGTTGTGGCGTTGAGCTGTCTGAACTCCGCTTTGGTTGTATTGGCTATGACCATGGCAAGCGTAGTCTTGCCGGTCCCCGGAGGGCCATAAAATATAAGCGAACTTATCTTATCCGCTTTTATCGCCCTGTACAAAAGCTTGTCCTTGCCTATAATATGTTCCTGTCCAACCACGTCATCAAGGCTGGTCGGTCTCATTCTTTTTGCCAGAGGAGAATCATCCTCCGAGAAATTCTCCCTCATATACTCAAATAAATCCATCTTTATGTCCCTGCCATCTAATATTCAGTGTCATAAGACACTTCGAAGCCCGATATCTTACAATAACGGGCTTCGCATGTATCAATATCATATCATCTACTTGATAATGTCCAGTTTCTTCAGCATGTCATTAAACTTCATGATATCAATCGGCTTACATATGTAATCATCATAATCGTCGCTGGCGAGATTACTGTCAAAGCTTGCCTCGTCAAGTGCGCTGGTCATTATGACCTTCGATCTGAGCATCCTTGACACTCCGTGCTTTCTCTCTGCACTTCTTATGGATGCCAGAACTTTATACCCATCTATCTTTGGCATCATGATATCAAGACACACCAGCTCGAACAGTTCGCCCTTCTCAAGAGCATTTACAAATTCATCAACCGCTGCGATTCCATCAGGTGTTATGACCACATCACCAAACTTACTCAAATACTTGGATAAAAATTTTGCATTTGCAACATCATCCTCAGCTATTAATATCTTCATGACAATTCCTCCCTAATTTTACAACCTAAGTACTTTCTCAAGATGACTGAGCATCTCCTTGATCTCACCCCTGAAACTCTTCCTTGAGTATTGGTTTCTCCGTTCAAGCAATCCCTCTGTAAAAATTCCGTTGAACATGAGCGTAAGTTCCTTCGGTGAGAAAACCGCTCGTATCTCCTTGCTGTCAATCGCACTCTGAAACAATGTGCATACAAAATCATTACGCTTCAACATACACTCAGAGATGATCTCTCTCGTCTCTGACATGTGAAGCAATTCTTCATAATGCAGCATTATCGCACCCATACCAATATAGTTATCATAATATGTTGCATATGTATCTGCATAATACTTGATCTTATCCAGGTATGTCCCGTCAAGTCTCTCAACAGTCCTCTGGATATTGACATCAAATGCCGCATATTCGTTCACAACCGCTATAAGTACCTCATCTATACCCCCAAAATACTTATATATCAGTGTATCAGATATATTCTGCTTTCGTGCAAGGTTCTTCGGTGTAAGAGCATGTAATCCCAAATCTCCAATTAGTTCGATAGCTGAAGCGACAATTTTATCTCTGCGCGAAATATAACTATCCTCCAATGTCTGTTCCTCCCATTACACATAATTTTGCCCTTAGAACACTGATTTTATTCTATGTCATGGGATATATTTTGTCAACATTTTAGACTATCAAGAGTTTTCCTTTTTCCCTGCTGTACATATACAGACTGTCAGACAGATAATCCATGGCAGACACTGTTACCTTGTTCGCCTCTCTTATGAGATCCTTGTAATAATCCTCTGTGTAATCCGCACTTGCCCTGATAAACAGCAGCTCATGCACACTGGATGGCAGGATATATATGTCATCACCCACCATATTCGCACACTCCTCAAGCATTCCATCATACAGTACGGCCGTGGCCCCATTGATACCGTGCGTGTTTGACAACATGTACAGTTCGTCCACATTGTCACAGTCGTCATCGAAATCTATCCCTTCATATCTGCCCTTCAGCGCATCAAAAAGGTTCTGCCTTACACACGGAAACATTCTCTGGGTGTTCTTAAGTGCATTCTTATACAATGTATCCAGACTGACTCTCCACCTCTTCACATCATTATTGTTGACTATCGTGGTTGCCAGGCCGTCGTTATCCAGACTCAGCACCCTTCTGAAAGTTATCGCAAGATCATTAAACTCTATAAATGGTGCACTCTCAAGCAGCCGGCTATTTCGCTCCCTGTTGACAAGCCGCAATATTATGTTGTCCATAACCTTCGTCTCATCCACCACATCGCGTATATCAAGCTTCCTGCACCTGCAGTTCGCCTCTCTGAGCCTGCATATATCTTCCATAACAACATCAAAATCCATCCCCTGCTCATAATCCCTGTAAAACGGATCAAGATATATCGTAGGACACACCTCTTCAGAGCTCTTGCACACATTCATCGCAGTGAGCTCCACCCCATTATTCTTCAAAACCTTATTGACCCGGATGTCTGATCCATCTCCCTGTCTGAGAAGTCTGCTTCTCATTTCATCCACTACTCTGGCTATAAATTCATCAAAATTCATTCAATTCTCCTTTTACAAACAAAATCAAACGAAACGTCCCGATATTTTTTCCTGAAATATTTCATGGGTGAATTCTATAGAAAAACTCTGCCAAATTCAATAGTTTTGGTGCGCTTTATAGTGGAATCCTGCGCTTTATATTGGAATCCTGGCACAGTTGTTGCCGCCATATCAAGAAAAAACCGCCATGCCTTCGGCACAGCGGTCTGTTTATTATCTCTCCTGTATATAATTTGTAAGGAACTCTGTGAATTTATCCATCTCTTCATCCGTACCAATGGATATCCTCAGATAATTGTCTATACGTGGTTTGTCAAAATATCTGACATATATATGGGCATCCTTCGCAGCCTGGAATATCTCCTTTGCCGGAATATCCTTATGCGTTGCAAATACAAAGTTTGCAGACGAAGGAAGGCATGTAAAATCAAGTGGCTTTATAGCTTCCACGAATCTCTCTCTCGTGGCGACCACCTTTGAAACAGTCTCCTTAAAATACTCATCGTCCTTAACTGACTCTGTTCCCATTATCAGTGATGGTCTGTTCATTGTATATGAGTTGTATGAATACTTTACGTCATTGAGGGCCTTTATCAGAACCGGGTTGCTTATTGCATATCCTATCCTGAGTCCCGCCATGGATCTCGACTTTGAGAACGTTCTTACAACCACAAGATTGTCATATTTGTCTATAAGGCCAAGTGCCGACTCGCCGCCGAAATCTATATACGCCTCGTCTACTATGACTATCGAATCTTTGTTGTGGCTGACTATATCCTCCACATTCTTTATGTCCTCGTATATTCCTGTAGGGGCATTTGGATTAGGGAATACGATTCCCCCGTTCTCTCTGTAGTAATTCTCCTTCACCAGCCTGAAGTTTTCGTCAAGTGCCGGTCTCTCGTAAGGGATACTGAAAAGCTCTGCCCACACATCATAGAAGGAATATGTAATGTCAGGGAACAATATTGGTTTGTCAGAGTTGAAAAATGTAAGAAACGACATGGCAAGCACATCATCCGAACCCACTCCCACAAATACCTGTGAAGGATCAACTCCGTGATACTCTGCAAGCACATCGACAAGTGCCGATGCTGTTGGATCCGGATATAATCTGAGTGTATCGATATCCACTATTGCATTCTTCACTCTCTGTGACGGGCCGTACGGATTCTCATTCGTATTGAGCTTTATCACATCTGTATCCTTAGGCTGTTCACCCGGAACATAAGGTTCTACTTTTCTTATATTGTCACTCCACGCTGCCATATTATTCCTCCTCATTCACCTGTGCCAGCTTTGCTGTCTGGTCAGCCGCTATAAGACTGTCTATAAGTTCATTCAGATCTCCGTTCATGATCTGGTCAAGCTTGTATAATGTGAGCTTGATCCTGTGATCTGTAACTCTTCCCTCAGGGAAATTGTATGTTCTGATCTTCTCTGATCTGTCTCCTGTTCCTATCTGGCTTCTTCTGTCCGCAGCCTCTGCGTCATGCTGCTTCTGGAGCTCCATGTCGTACAGCTTTGATCTCAGAAGGGCAAATGCCTTTGCCTTGTTCTGGAGCTGTGATTTCTCTGTCTGGCTGTAGATCACTATTCCTGTAGGTATATGTGTAAGACGTACTGCCGAATCGGTTGTATTGACACACTGTCCACCGTTTCCTGATGCTCGCATTACATCTATCCTTATATCATTCTCATTTATCTCTACATCAACTTCCTCAGCCTCAGGCATAACCGCAACTGTTATGGTCGATGTATGGATTCTTCCGCCTGACTCTGTCTTAGGTATACGCTGTACTCTGTGTACACCACTCTCGTACTTCATCTTGGAGTACGCACCGTCTCCGGTGATCATGAACACAGCCTCCTTGAATCCTCCGATACCGTTCTCGTTGACACTCATAAGTTCAACCTTCCACTTGAACTGGTCAACATATTTCTGGTACATTCTGTACACCTCATATGCGAACAGAGCAGCCTCATCTCCGCCTGCACCGGCACGGATCTCCACGATTACGTTCTTGGAATCGTTAGGGTCCTTTGGAAGCAGAAGAATCTTGAGTTCCTGCTCTATGGTCTCGAGATTCGCCTTTGCCTCATTCATCTCTTCCTTTGCCATCTCGCGGAGCTCCTCGTCGCTCTCCTCCTCAAGAATCTCAAGACTGTCCTCTATGGTAGTCTTTGCATCCTTGTACTCATGGTACTTCTCAACTATAGGTGAGAGATCGCTCTGCTCCTTCATGAGCTTTCTGAATTTGTTCTGATCTGACACAACATCAGGATCGGTGAGCTGATTATTTATCGTATCAAGCTTATCTACAAGTTCTTCTAATCTGTCAAACATATCTATACCTCTCTATATTCATTCTGTCACGCTGTCTCCTGCAGCGTTAAATCTACCGGTTATCTTCTCTGTCATATCTGCCGTACACCACCCGGTCATTACCACTCAGATCCTGTACAACATGTATATCGTCATAACCTGAATCTACAAGGAGGTACTGTACATCTTCTGCCTGATCATTGCCAATCTCGAATACAACATATCCTTCATCCTTTATATATTCTCTCGCCTTATCGGCTATTATTCTATAAAAATACAATCCATCCGCCGTTCCGTCAAGTGCCAGATGTGGTTCATGCTCCCTGACCTCCGGCATGAGTGTCTCTATGACATCACTTCTTATATATGGAGGATTCGACAGTATGAGGTCATATTTCCCGGATATCTGCTCAAAGAGATCCGTCCTGACCACTTCAAATCTATCATCCCCTGCACACAGTTTCGCTACATTTCTCCTTGCAAGACCGATCGCTGCCTCAGATACATCGGCAAGTACGATCCTGCTGTTCTTATTCCAGAGTCCAAACGATACTCCTATGCAGCCCGAACCGCAGCACATGTCCAGAACATCAACGTTATGGTCAGCGTCCTTTACAAGCTTCAATGCCGTCTCAACAAGAGTCTCTGTGTCCATCCTTGGAATGAGCACATCTTCTGCAGTATCAAAATCATATCCCATGAAATTCTGCTCACCTGTGATATACTGAAGCGGAATCCTTGTGCTCCTCTTTTCTATGAGCTTCATGTAGGCTTCCGATTTATCATCATCCACGTCATCTTCTCTGGCCATGATCATATCCATACGGTTCATACCCGACAGGTACTGCCACAATATATCAGCGTCTATATCCGCATCAGGAACATCACTTTTCTTCAGCCTGTCCCGTCCCATTCTCAAAAGTTCACACAGCTTCATCTCTATCGAAATCCTTTAATCTTCTATCTCGCCCTTGTGCATGGCGTCCTGGTATGCCTCCCAGTCTATAACTGCCTCCACGGACTTTATCGCAACTGCTATCATGTCAAGATCCGGCTCCCTTGTGGTGAGTCTCTGAACCCACATTCCCGGAACTGACAGCGCATTTGCAAGCTTTGAATCACTCTTGCCAGCAAACATTATAAATTCGTATGATATACCGGCGATTACCGGAACCAGCAGCAGTCTTATGACAAGTCTGAGCCATGCCGTATCTGCGCTTATAAACATGAAAACAATTATGCTTATTATCATTACGATGAACAGAAAGCTTGTTCCGCATCTCTTATGATATCTTGAATACTTCTTCACGTTCTCCGGAGTCAGTGGCACCCCAGCCTCAAAACAGTTGATCGTCTTGTGCTCTGCCCCATGGTACATGAACACTCTCTGTATATCCTTCATAAGCGATATGAGTGCCACATATCCCAGGAATATTCCAAGTCTTATAACTCCCTCTATGGCAGACATTATGATCCTGTTATCTATAACCTTGTCTATGAGTTCCCCGATAAATGCAGGAAGCATCATGAATAACGCGATGGCAAATACAAGTGAAAATAACACTGTACCTATCATCGCCGCATCGTCCGCTCTTTTCTGCTGCTCAGGTGTCCTCTCTTTTTTCTTTTCTTTTTTCTCTTTCTCCGCCTTCTCAGGCTCCTCGTCATCGTAAAACGATGCTGAGTATGTGAGGGTCTTCACTCCTATCACGAGGGATTCCACGAAATTGACAACTCCCCTGATTATAGGAACTCTGAAAAATACACTTCTCGATGCCATGGACACATAATCCACAACTTTCACTTCTATATCTTTATCCGGTTTTCTGACTGCCACCGCATATCTGTCGCCATTTTTCATCATGACACCTTCCATGACAGCCTGACCGCCTATTCTTACTCTCTTCACGCCAATCTCCTATCGGTATATTTAACTGGATAATAAAAAAACAGCTTGAGATTATTGTAAAATAACCTCAAGCTATCAACGTTTTTATTAGTTGGCCTGAACGCCATACTTCTTATTAAACATATCAATTCTACCACGTGCTTTGATTGCCTTCTGCTGACCTGTGTAGAATGAATGACACTTTGAGCAAATTTCTACGTGAATCTCTTCCTTTGTTGATCCTGTAACGAACTCGTTACCACAGTTACATACAACCTTTGCCTGATAGTAATCTGGATGTATTCCTTTACGCATTCTTTTTCACCTCTTTACATATATATTTATATATGAGAACAGGCATAAAGCCAGGGTTCTTCATAACACAACTTCTGTATTCTAACATAGTGACCAGTACAATGCAAGCAGTTTTTTGATTTTTTTGACAAAATCATCTCAACAATCCTGCTGTTATTTTCTGAGAAGTGACTGCTTTACATAGTGGATAAATTCTTTGTTGTTTCTGGTACGAACAAACAGCTTTCTGACATCCTCAAGAATATCCTCTGATTTACTTCCCATGAGCTCCTTGTGAATGGCTGTGACAACCTCCTGCTCTTCCTTGTTGAGGAGAAGATCATCTCTTCTGGTGCCGGATTTTGCTATATCTATGGCAGGGAATATCCTCTTCTCTGAGAGCTTTCTGTCAAGCACAAGCTCCATGTTACCGGTTCCCTTGAACTCCTCAAATACAACGTCATCCATCTTGCTGCCCGTGTCGACCAGCGCTGTGGCAAGGATCGTAAGGCTTCCTCCCTCACGCATGTTTCTGGCGGCACCAAAGAATCTCTTTGGCATGTGAAGCGCTGCAGGATCAAGACCACCTGACAGAGTTCTTCCGCTAGGAGCGACCGTGAGGTTATACGCTCTTGCCAGACGTGTGATACTGTCGAGCAGGATCACGACATCCTTCTTGGACTCCACAAGTCTCTTTGCTCTCTCAATGACCATCTCTGACACTCTCTTATGATGCTCTGGAAGCTCATCAAATGTTGAATAGATAACCTCCACATTAGGGCCCTCTATGGACTCTCTTATGTCTGTTACCTCCTCAGGTCTCTCATCTATGAGAAGGACGAGCAGGTGCATATCCTCATATCTTCTGCTGATCTGCTTTGCGATCTGCTTGAGAAGAGTCGTCTTTCCTGTCTTAGGTGGTGAAACGATCATGCCTCTCTGTCCCTTACCTATAGGGGCAAGAAGATTGATCATCCTGATAGGGATAGGAGCACCGTCTCCGTCAAGCTCTATCCTCTCATTAGGGAAGATAGGGGTCATCTCCTCAAAGCTCTTGCGGGCCGCTATGACCACAGGATCCTCATCGTTCACGCTTGCCACATATAAAAGGGCACTGAACTTTTCTCCCTGTGTCTTGTTTCTTATATTACCTGTGACTATATCTCCTGTCTTGAGACCAAATCTTCTGATCTGTGCCGGTGACACATATATATCCTGATCTCCCGGAAGATAGTTTGCACTTCTTATGAAGCCATATCCCTCAGGCATGACCTCAAGTATTCCGTGAGCCTGTCTTCCACTGTCGAGCTCCGGCAGATACTCGTTCACGTTCTGTGCCGCCTGATTTGACTGGACTCTGTCCTGGTTCTGGCCTCTGTCCTGGTATCTCTCCTGGCTCTGACCTCTGTCCTGATTCTGACCTCTATCCTGGTATCTCTCCTGATTCTGGCTGTGATCCTGATATGTAGCCATTCTTCTCATACGTCTCTGTCCATTGTTCTCCCTGAAATCATCACCTCTTGAGCCCTCAGAGTGATGTACTATCCTGGTTTTTCTGTATTCTGTGTCTCCGGCTGTCTCTCTGACCACATGCTCGGTCTTAGGCTCTGACACATTTTTCTTATTTTCCACTGAAACCGCTGTCACATGCTCCTCCACATATTTTATGAGGAACTGCGCAAGCTCCGCCTTCTTCATTCCCGAGCAGCCTTTTATACCATTATCCTTGGTAAACTGACGCAGCTCTGCAAGAGAAGCTTTACTAAAATCCATATATAATTGTCTCCTTTCACTGAAACCAATGATTAACAAATAAATTAAGTATTATGGGAATATAAACACTCTAAGAAATAAGTAGTGTCTCTCAATGATACATCAAATTCAATTACGGTAAAAAAATAAAAATGCGCTAAGCACGCATATTATTCTCGCTCATTATAACATAAATAGAACAATTGTAAATATATTGATTTTAAATTTTACTAATGTTATCATATGAATGTTGTCCGTTCATCAGCACGGACAAACATTTTAACAAAGGATACACGATATGGGAACCGAATCTATTGTATTATATAAACTCATAGTGCTCTATATGCTTGACAGAGTTAACTTCACTCTGACCAATTCACAGATTTCAGACTTTGTTCTGGAGAAGGGCTACACCAATTATTTCACTCTTCAGGAAGCCATAAACGGACTTATAGAAAGCGAATTTGTATATGTATCAAGCATAAGAGGCGCATCCCATTATAAGATAACCTACAAAGGTGAGGAAGCCCTGAGCATGTTCGAGAACAGGATCCCATATGCCATCAAACAGGATATACTGGATTTCTTTGAGAAACAGCAGATCAACCTCAAAAAGGAAACTGAGATACAGTCTGACTACTACCTCAACGATTCCAATGAATATACCGTCTCCTGCGTCATCAACGACAGGAACGAGCCGCTGCTGGATATAAAGTTCAGCGTGCCTACCCAGGCCGTGGCTGTTGCCATATGTGACAACTGGCGTCAGAAAAGCACTGAGATATATGATATACTCGTAAAACAGTTATGGGCATCCAACACATCCAGCTAATATCAGCATAAAAATGACTGAGAATACCGAAAAGAATTATACTCCTCGATATTCTCAGTCATTTTTTTGTCTATTTATCTGACTATATGTTCATGTTACTTTACTGCTGCTCCTGTGCCAGTGTCTCCTCTATGAGATTCCAGATCTCATCTCTTCCCTGCTTTGTCTGTGCGGAGAACGGTATCATCGTTGTTCCAGGAACAAGATCCAGTTTTTCACGTATGAGCTTCAAGTTCTTCTGAACCTGGCTTCTCTTGATCTTGTCCAGTTTTGTGCAAATGATCACCGGCTCATAGCCATTGTCCACGATCCAGTCATACATCATGCAGTCATTCTCCGATGGCACATGTCTTATGTCTATCAGCAGGAATACCTTTTTGAGCTGCGGAGAACCGTGAAGGTATCTCTCGATCATCTTGCCCCATTTTGCTCTTATCTCCACCGATACTTTTGCATATCCATATCCCGGCAGATCCACAAAGTACAGATTTTTATTTACATTATAGAAATTGATCGTCTGTGTCTTACCTGGCTGCGCGGATGTTCTGGCAAGCGACTTCCTGTTAAGCAATCCATTTATCAGAGATGATTTTCCTACATTTGACTTGCCGGCAAATGCGATCTCCGGGAGATCGTTATCAGGTAATTTACTTGTAATTCCACACACAGTCTCAAGCTCAGCGCTCTTTACTATCATATACTTCTCCTTATCTGACAAGGGCAAGGTCAAGCACCTGCCTCATGTCTTCCACTAAATGAATATTGACTCCCGATGTTATCTCTTCATCCAACTCCAGATAATCGCTCTCATTTTTCGCCGGTATCAGTATATCTTTAACACCGATCATCTTGGCTGCAAGGAGCTTCTCCTTCAGGCCTCCAATAGGAAGCACCTCTCCTCTGAGAGTTATCTCTCCTGTCATCGCTATTCTGCCATTAACCGGCACGTTAAATATGGCTGAATACAACGCTGTCGCCATGGTTATTCCGGCAGACGGACCATCCTTTGGAACTGCCCCCTCCGGTATATGGATATGGAAATCGTGCTTTGCAAAGTAATCGTCTCCAAGCGCCAGTGATTCCTTGAGGGATCTGATATAACTCATTCCCGCATAAGCGGATTCCTTCATAACATCGCCCATCTTACCTGTGAGCTGAAGAGTTCCTGTCCCCGGAAGCACATTGACCTCTATCTCCAGAGTGACACCGCCAACCGCCGTCCAAGCAAGGCCTCTGACAGCGCCAATTTTATTCTTCAGATTTCCATTCTCATCTTTATATTTGTATGGGCCAAGGAAATCCTGGATATTCTTCTTTGTGACTTTGACCACATCCATCTCACCGGTGAGTATCTTGCGGCAGGCCTTCCGACACACCTTGTCTATATTCCTCTCAAGACTTCTGACTCCCGCCTCTCTCGTGTAGTGGCTTATGATCTCCCTTATGGCACCGGCATCTATCTTGAACTGAGATTTTGTCAGTCCGTTCTTCTCACGGGTCTTCTCCACAAGGTACAGCTTTGCTATATGATACTTCTCATTCTCCGTGTATCCCGATATATTTATGACTTCCATTCTGTCGAGGAGCGGCCCCGGTATACCGGAGATGTCGTTCGCCGTTGCTATGAACAGCACATTGCTCAGATCCACCGGCACTCCAAAATAGTGATCATTGAACTCTTTGTTCTGCTCACCATCAAGCACCTCGAGAAGTGCCGATGACACGTCTCCCTTGTAATCACTGCTCACCTTGTCTATCTCATCGAGAAGCATGAGCGGGTTGTTCGTCTTTGCCTTTATCATGGATTGTACAATCTTTCCAGGCATAGCTCCCACATATGTTTTCCTGTGACCTCGGATCTCCGCCTCATCGTGGACTCCGCCCAGTGATAAGCGGACATATTTCCTCGATGTTGCACGGGCTATCGACCTTGCTATGGATGTCTTTCCTGTTCCCGGAGGTCCCACAAGACAAATGATCGGAAGGTCCCCCTTATTGCTCAATATATGAACAGCAAGATAATCAACGATCCTCTCTTTGACCTCCTCAAGGCCATAGTGATCTTTGTCAAGTATGTCTATGGCTGACTGCAGATCATTATTATCTTCCGTTGACACATTCCACGGATAGCTGAGCATCACATCGATATAGTTTGCCGACACACTGCTCTCAACTGCATTCTGAGGTATGCCCTTATAGTAATTTATCTCTTTTTCTATCTTATCGTATACTTCCTGGCTGCAGCCCGCCTCATCGAGTCTCTTCTGAAATTCTCTGACATTTGCATCTACGCCGTCGTCACCAAGCTCCTTACGGATAACGGACATCTGCTCTCTGAGCACATACTTTCTCTGATTCTCAGCGGTCTCCTGATTGACCTTTTCCATGATCTCTTTCTTGATCTTGCCGATTCCGAGAACTTCCTCCATTATCTGTATCAACCTCATAGCGCGGCTTCTGACATCTAGCATCTCCAGAAGCTCCTGCCTGTTGTCATCAGATATATTCACATAGTCGGCCATGCTGTCAACCAGCTTTCTGACAGACTTGAATGAACGTATCTCCCTGTACAGAACGTTGTTCTTCACTATACCCTCGTCAAATGCTTCCTTAAGCTTTTCCTTGAGTATGCTCTGTATAGCCTTCTCCTCATCCTCGCTGATGTCGTTAGTCTCCTCCACATCTGTCACGTGGCACACATAATATTTATCCTTGCTGTAATCCACAAGGCGCGCTCTCTTCTCAGTCTGTATGAGAACTCTCATGCCTTTGTTCTGAAGTCTGACAAACTGCTTTATCCTGGCTATGACACCTATCTCATAAAACGAAACTGTCTTATCGCCGTTCTTATGAACAGGATTTGCCAGAAATATACATTCCTCATTCTTGACTGCATGTCCCACCGCCTCGCAGGCTTCACGCGTTGTCGCATCAAGATAGAAGGACAATTCCGGCATAACCACGCCATCGTCAAGACTAATCATTGTCATCTCTAACATTTTCTCATTCATACCTGTTATCTCCGTATATATCATTAAAAAATAAGACGTTATCAACACTGCACATTTAAAGGCTTATAAGGGCGCAAATGTATGTCAGCGTTGTAACGTCTCATTTCGGCAATAATGACTATGCACTCTCGCCGTTATCTGTATTTGCCTTTTTCTTCCTTACCTTTTTCTTAGGAAGGTCTGTATCCTCTGATGGATCTCTGTAAGTCAGTACAGGTTCTTCATCGCCTGTTATGACACCCTTGGTAATAACACACTTCTCTATAGTTGGATCTGAAGGGATCTCGTACATAAGATTAAGTGTAGCATTCTCCATGATAGCTCGAAGTCCTCTAGCTCCGGTCTTACGCTCCATAGCTTCCTTTGCTATCTCTCTGAGTGCATCATCCTCTATCTCAAGCTGAACTCCATCAAGCTCAAAAAGCTTCTTATACTGCTTGCATATTGCACTCTTTGGCTCTGTCAGTATTCTCACAAGTGCATCCTCATCCAGAAGATCCAGAGTCACTGCAACAGGAACTCTTCCCACAAATTCAGGGATAAGTCCATACTTTACAAAGTCATGTGGCATAACCTGCTTGAGGAGCTGTCCAACGTCCTGCTCTGACTGCTCTATAACCTCTGCATTAAAGCCAATTGATTTCTGGCCAACTCTGTTCTCTATGATCTTCTCCAGTCCCTCGAACGCACCACCACATATGAATAATATGTTGGTCGTATCGATCTGGATAAGCTCCTGATGCGGATGCTTTCTTCCACCCTGAGGTGGAACTGAAGCCACAGTGCCCTCTATTATCTTTAACAAAGCCTGCTGAACGCCCTCACCCGACACGTCTCTGGTTATGGATACGTTCTCGCTCTTCTTTGTGATCTTGTCTATCTCATCAATATAGATTATTCCATGCTCAGCTCTCTCTATGTCATAATCAGCGGCCTGTATAAGCTTCAGGAGAATGTTCTCAACATCCTCTCCTACATATCCAGCCTCTGTGAGAGTTGTAGCATCTGCTATTGCAAAAGGAACGTTTAACAATTTTGCAAGGGTCTGGGCAAGATATGTCTTACCTGATCCCGTTGGGCCAACCATGAGGATATTACTCTTCTGTAATTCAACCTCAAAATCCTTCTGCGCAAGTATTCTCTTATAATGGTTGTACACGGCAACCGCCAGTACCTTTTTTGCCTCTTCCTGACCTATTACATACTCATCAAGAAATTCTTTTATTTCCTTTGGCTTTAACAGATTGATATCACCATCTGAATCAAGTCCTGCGTCAACCAGTTCTTCTTCTATTATCTCTGAGCATATCTCTACGCATTCATCACATATGTAAGCCCCAGGTCCGGCTATGAGTTTTCTAACCTGATCCTGTGTCTTATTACAGAAAGAACATCTGAGCTGTTTTCTCTCGTCACTACGATCTGCCATTACAATACCTCGATTATTCACTATTTATAATTGTCTGGAGCCAGTCTTTTCCAGAATCTGCGAATACACCGCCGGTTCTGCAGGCTGGCTCCAACCAACTGATACATCTTCTACATATCAGATATCTCTATCTGTATTATCTGTTTGTTATAACGCTGTCGATAAGGCCGTATGCACAAGCCTCCTCAGCAGTCATCCAGTTATCACGATCTGTATCTGCCGCGATAACATCAAGTGGTTTTCCTGTATTCTCACTCAGCATTTTGTTGAGTTTCTCTTTTGTCTTTAATATATGTCTGGCTGCGATCTCTATCTCTGTTGCCTGCCCCTGAGTTCCACCAAGTGGCTGATGTATCATGATCTCCGAGTTTGGAAGCGCATATCTCTTGCCCTTTGTTCCTCCTGCAAGAAGGAATGCTCCCATGCTCGCTGCCATTCCACAGCATATTGTTGAAACATCACACTTGATATATCTCATTGTGTCATATATTCCCATTCCGGCTGTAACTGATCCACCCGGGCTGTTGATATATAACGAGATATCCTTTGAAGGATCCTCTGACTCAAGGAATAACAACTGTGCTATAACAAGGCTTGCAGTTGCATCATTTACCTCATCTCCAAGAAAGATGATTCTGTCTTTCAGCAATCTAGAATAAATATCGTATGTTCGCTCTCCGCGGCTAGTCTGTTCTACAACGTATGGTACCAATGCCATGTTATCTACCTCCAATACATATCAAGCCAATCTGTCTGTTAAAATATTAAACTTCCTTTGACTCATCTACAAGAAGCTTTGCAGCCTTCTTAACTGCTACATCCTTCTTGATGCTGTCCTTCTCTGCGTCGCCCATGAATCCCTTGATATCCTCAAGCTTCATCTGGTACTGAGCTGCCATCTTTGAAAGCTCCTCGTCAACTTCCTCGTCAGTAGCCTCAATGTTCTCAGCCTTTACTACAGCCTCAAGAACTGCTCTCTGCTGGATTCTCTTGAGTGCGTCCGGCTTGATTCTCTCCATGAGAGACTCCTCTGTAACGTTTACGATCTGCATATACTGCTCAAGGCTGATTCCCTGATACTGAAGTGTCTGAGCGAACTCATCCTTCATTCTCTTCTGCATATCCTCAACCTGTGCATCTGCAATATCCATAGTTGCGTTCTCGATAACCTTGTCAAGAACCTTTGCTTCCTTCTCGTTTGCAGCGTCTCTGTTCTTCTTTGCAAGTATCTTCTGCTTTACCTCTTCCTTGTACTGGTCAAGTGTATCGCATCCGCCTACCTCGCTTGCGAACTCATCATTGAGCTCTGGAAGCTGTGACTCTGTGATAGAGTTGATCTTGCACTTGAATACTGCCGGCTTTCCTGCAAGCTCCTCAGCCTGGTAATCCTCTGGGAATGTTACGTTAACCTCAACATCCTCTCCGATGTTCTTACCAACAAGCTGATCCTCAAATGTATCGATGAATGAATGTGAGCCAAGAACGAGCTTGTAGTTCTCACCCTTTCCACCATCAAATGGAACACCATCAACAAATCCCTCGAAGTCAAGAGTAACCTCATCGTCAAGCTGTGCTGCTCTTCCCTCTACGAGTACCTTTCTTGCGTTCTGAAGCTGCTCCTTCTTGATGTCCTCAAGAACCTCGTCATCTGTTACTTCAACGTCGATCTTCTCAACTTCGATTCCCTTGTAATCGCCAAGTGTAACCTCAGGCTTTACAGCAACCTCTGCTGTGAATACGAAATCCTTGCCCTTGCCCATCTCTATTACGTCAATAACTGGCTGTGATGCGATCTCAAGCTCTGAAGCTACAGCCTCTTTTGGATAATACTCGTTGATCATTGCATTTGCAGCATCCTCATAGAATACTTCCGGGCCATACATCTTCTCGATGAATGCCATTGGCACCTTGCCCTTACGGAAGCCTGGAACATTGAATCTGTTCTTTGTCTTGTTGTAAGCTGCTGTCATTGCCTTGTCAAAATCTGCTGCAGGTACTGTGATTGTAAGCTTTGCCATGCTGTGCTCAAGCTTTTCTACTGTGAAACTCATCTTTTTATTTCCTCCTTGAAATGTGCAAATGGTGCCTTAAGCCCTACAATTAAGGCACTCAGATAGCATCCATTTATCTTTTTCTTGTTTATATGTGTGGACAAAGTCCACATCAATCATCGATTATATCATAATGTGCAAATGATTGTCCAGTCCATTATACTATTATTATAATAGAAAGTTTTCACGACACAAAAGACCTGATGTATGGATCATACACCAGGTCTTCTTTTTGTTCGTAGATCTAACGGAGATTATAAGCCAGGCTTATCTTCCTGACATCTGCTCTTCCTGTCTCTTGATCATCTGACGAACCATCTCGCCACCGATTGAACCTGACTGAGCTGATGTTAAATCTCCATTGTAGCCATCCTTAAGATCAACACCGATCTCCTTGGCTACCTCCATCTTGAACTTGTTCATAGCACTCTTTGCCTCTGGAACACTTGTCTTGTTAGAGTTTGAACTTGCCATAACCCTGTACCTCCATATTGAAATAATTATTTAAGACTTTCGTCTTGTTAGTATTATTAACAATACGGCTTATGTTATAATGGCAATTTCTGTTATATGCCATGAACTTTTTATCTGAAAATCACTTTTCTCTTAATACTTCATTGGCTCCTCTTCGCCATTCATGACTCTGAGTGCGCCCTGAGCAAGTGCAAGAAGCTCATCCTCTCCTGCATATACTGTAAATGGAGCGATAAATCCTGCTCTCTTCTCAAGCTCTTCGCATGTGTGCTTTGAATATGCGATTCCACCTGTGAGGATGATCTGATCAACCTTTCCTCTGAGAACTGTTGCCATACCACCTATATCCTTGGCAACCTGCTGATAGAATGCATCCTGAACAAGCTTTGCATGCTCATCGCCCTCATTGACAAGCTTCTCAAGATCTCTTGCATCGTTGCTTCCGATGTAAGCGTTGAAGCCGCCCTTTCCAACGAGCTTCTTCATAACCTCAGCCTGTGTATACTCGCCTGAGAAGCACATCTTTACAAGTGCTCCTGAAGGAACGCCACCTGCTCTCTCTGGTGAGAATGCACCGTCACCGTCAAGTGCGTTGTATACATCTACTACCTTACCGTGATCATGGGCACCAACTGATACACCGCCACCCATATGTACTACGATGAGGTTCAGGTCTGTGTACTTCTTGCCAACTTCCTTTGCATATCTCTTGGCTACTGCCTTCTGGTTGAGTGCATGGAACACGCTTATTCTTGGAAGCTCAGGTACTCCTGAAAGTCTTGATGATGGCATAAGCTCATCAACAACGACTGGATCTACGATGTATGAAGGAACTCCGAGCTCATCACCGATCTCTCTTGCGAGGATACCACCAAGGTTTGATGCATGCTGGCCCTGCTTACCGATCTTAAGATCCTCAAGAAGGTCATCGCTTACTGCGTATGTACCGCCTGGGATTGGCTTGAGCATTCCACCACGTCCTACACATACATCAAGTGTCTTGATGTCAAAGTTCTTCTCAGCAAGGACATCAAGAATAACCTTCTTTCTGAAGTTCTTCTGATCTACTATCATATTGAAGCCTGCAAGCTCCTCTGTTGTATGTCTGAGTGTCTCCTCAAACAGAAGTGTCTCGTCCTCGAACACACCGATCTTTGTCGATGTTGAACCTGGGTTTATTATAAGAATCTTATATGACATTTTTTAAACCTCCAAATGTTTTTTATGTATGGCTTATTTGTTTGCCTTAAGTGACTCTGCAACAACTGCTGCAAGTGCTATTGAGTTGAGCTTAACCTCAAATGTATCTGATCTTGATGTAAGGATTACAGGAGCATCTGTACCTGTTATGATACATCCGTTCTTACACTTTGTTGTATGAACAAGTGTCTTGTATACAAGGTTACCTGCATGTATGTCTGGGAACAGAAGGATATCGGCATCTCCAACGATCTTTCTGTCTGTAGCTCCCTTATGGATAGCTGCCTCTGGCTCGATCGCAAGATCCATTGAAAGAGGTCCGTCAACGATACAGCCTGTGATCTCACCGTTCTCGTTCATCTTTGTGAGCTCAGCAGCCTCTACTGTTACAGGCATCTTAGGATTTACAACCTCTACTGCTGCAAGTGGAGCAACCTTTGGACAAGGTATTCCGCACGCATGAGCAACCTCTACAGAGTTCTCTATGATCGACTTCTTCTCCTCAAGTGAAGGATAAGTCATGAACGCAACATCTGTAAGGTACAGGAGTCTGTCAATACCAGGGATCTCAAATACACATACATGTGAAAGTGGCTTACCATTTCTGAGACCAACCTCTTTGTTGAGGACACTCTTCAGGAAATCCTTTGTTGAGAGAAGTCCCTTCATATACATGTCAGCCTTATGATCATGAACAAGTTTCACTGCCTTAAGTGAAGCCTCTATATCATCTGGCTCATTTACGATCTCATAACCTGTAAGATCCATACCGATCTGATCTGCGACCTCTCTGATCTTTGCCTCGTCACCCACAAGTATAGCATCTGCGATTCCCTTCTCCTTTGCTGCCTTTACAGCCTCAAGAATAGGCGCATCCTGTGCTACTGCAACTGAAACTGTCTTTCTGCTGCACTGTGAAACCTTTGCCAATAAATCATCAAAACTTTTACTCATCTTTCGCACCTCACGTGATATTTATTATTTATACAAGTCCATTTTGTATGTTATCACTTATAAATCTAAAGGTCAACCACATTGTCCCATGTTATTATTACTGTCATTTTGATTCTCCGGTAAATTTTTTCCTGTAAAATACGATTCCCGCAACCGAAACTACGGCAAAGCACATAAGCAGTATGACCTTCGAAACAGGATCCCGATCTCCGGTGTCCGGCGTATCAGGAGTGTTTGGTGTGTCGGGTGATGGATGTTCTTTTATTTTCTGATTTGTTATGATCACCGGATCATCCATGGTATATTCACTTTTTGATGTGTCTATCTGAATTTTTTTGTCTGTTTTTTCGTAACCCTCCGGGGCAGCTAACTCCTCTATGCTATACGTGCCTCTGGCAAGTCCGTAAAATACAGCCTGTCCATTTTCTTCCGATTCAGCTTTTGCGATCAGAGCCCCCCGGTCATCATATATGCCAAACACAGCCCCGGCAAGCGGACTGCCATCCTCCTGATCCGTCTTGAGTATATGCACCATGCCATAGTGATTTTTGACATTTATCACCGGTGGCTCATCTGCACTCTCCGGCACGCTTACCGGTATGGAATTTACCCCCGGGTCGGCAATATAACCCTTGGGAGTTCTGGTCTCCTTTATATAATACTCTCCCGGCTCGAGTCCGGTGAATTCTACACTGCCGGCTTTGTCAGTCTTTTTTGTCATGAGCTTTTCATGATCAGATGCCCTATACAATGTGAACTCCGCATCCGCAAGAGGTGTCTCCAGAATATCATCCGTCTTGTGGACACTTATGCTCCCTCTGATCTTCTCTTTTTCTTTTGTATAAACTGTCTGTGAAGCAAGGTTCACATCCTCATGTGAAGCTACGACCTCTCCCTCATAATCCTCATCCGTAAGCACCTCATAGCAGACAAGAGCCGAACCACTTATGCTGTCAGTCGAAAACCTGAAATTCACATCCACCGTCATCTCCTCTGCATCTGCGGTAAAACATTTCTCTGACGTTGATCCATCTGCCCCAAGCGGTCTGCCCGACTCCTGTGAGACAACGCTTCCGCTCAGTTTGTATCTGTGCCCGATATCCAGCCCTTTCATACTCACCGTGTCCGTGATATCTACAGTTTCCGCATCCGGATCAATGAACTTCGATCCGTCTTCACTGTTCTTCGCTACAGATTCTATCTCCGGCATCCTCTCATCAACTATGTCCCCAAGATCAAGCACGCACTCATCTGAATCTATTTTGAATTTTATCGGAGCAATGCTCTTATACTTTCCCTTATTTGCATCACAACGAAGCTCTGTCAATGTGTACTCTCCGTACGGCAGTGACCCTTTGGTCTTGTCCGGCTTTCCATCCCCAAACCAGATATCATCCGCAGAACTGGAGTATTCGCCATTGGCATCAGTTGTTATCTCCGCAGACTGGGTGCCATCGGAGTTCTCGACGAGGAATCTCACATTTGCGATCGCTGTCCCATCCTCGGCAACCACTTTTTTGAATTTGAAGTCACCTCTTACGACATGGTTCCCGACCACAAGCTCGTAGCCATTTACCAGACGAACAGTGTCGCCATCCTGTTCTATTCTGTCCAGATATATTCCATCTGAACTATCCTTTATAATATTGCCATTCTTTGTGCTTTTAAATATTGAATTCACAAGCGTGTACCCTTCTGGGGCTTTTGTCTCCTGAACCGTGATTGTTCCCGTCTGCAAAACCACATCCTCAAGGCCGCACTTACCGCTGTCATCCGTCTTAAGCGTCCAGCTCTGATCCGGCTTCTCTGGAAGCTCGTCCACGGAATTATAAAAATTCCTGTAATAATTGACTGTAAACTCAGCCCCTGACAAGACAGCATCTCCCTGAGATTTATCTCCCGTCTCCGCATCCTGTTTGTATACGCTCAGATCAATCTTGCCTGAGATCACCTTGTCCCAAGTCTCCCAGCTTATTTCAAGCTCAGTGGATGTACTGACCTCCTTGCCATCCACGGACAGGAATTCTCCTTCTTCGTTTATAACGAGCTGTGCCACAGCACTGTTTCTCTCATAGTTGTACGGCGCCCTTTCCTCATATATCCTGTATGTTCCAAACGGCATATCTGTGATCTCATAGGTTCCAAGTCCGCCATATTCTGACATCACAACTATACCATGTCCATTCTCATCAGTCTCTATCTGAGCCACCAGAGTGCGCAGACTCTGTGTGCCGTTTTTCACTTCCATCTCAATATTGTACAGAGCTTCTCCCACACCGGCGCCGGAATCTCTGTCGGTCTTATGCAGACTAAACTTTCCAAGAACAGGCTTCTCTCCCGTCCATTCAATATCCATAGAAATACTGCTTGAAGCTACCGTTCCAAATAACAACTGCTGGTCATCATCTACCTGAGTGGAATCTACAGTATACACTGTAACTCCGGGGATCCCTTTACCAGACTTTACTGTGCCCGTTCCCTTATGAGCCTTCTCAGCACTGAAAAAGAATCTGTCGCCTCCCATTATAGTTACCTTACCTGTCTTGTGGATGGTGAACTCCTTTTCTCCGCTTTTCCTGATATGGAGCCATGTATCCGCCGGTACCGAGATCCTCACTCCATTCTCAGCATCTGCCTTACACCTCATTATCCTGGTTCTTCTTCTCTTCTCACCAGTCTTCTTGTCCACATAACCGGTATAATCCTTAAGACTTACATAATTACCGTAATTCTCTTTGCTTCCATCATCTATTATCTCTATATCTGCCTGATCTCCCTGAAGGACGATCTCATCTCGCTTTGTCTCCGATATGTATTTATAGAATTCGTCTATAACGTCAAAATACTGTCCATGTCTTATATAATTCAAAGTCAGTGTCATGATGAGCTGTCTGTGATCTGCGGACACCCCCTTAAAACCAGACCACGCATATTCACTTCCCGGTCCATACAGAAACGCTTTCTGAAGCAGTCTGTCATTTGTCACGGAAAATGCCACCTTGTCCGTGCTCTTAACTTCATATTTCTTATGATCGCCGCAGTATGCCCTGTACTCTACACCATCCTTATGCACCGTGTAATGCCTCGTGTATGGCATCCCATTGTAAAACACCACATCGCCGCTTAGGATGCAGTCCACATCTTCATAACTTATCTCATATCCGGCCATAGCCGCAATTCCATCCGTTGAGGTGGCCATAACATCAGTATGCCTGCTTTTCTCCCCGGCATACAGTTCGTCAGCACTTGACCTTGTACTGAACCTATGATAAAAAACCACACCGGCCACACATACGGCCAGAAGAACAGCCAGCAGAATCTTATATACATACAATCTTTTCATAATCTCTTCCTTTCTGTTTGAGTTTCAGCCCATTCATAACCGTATCCGGTAAGAGCCGTCTTCATGAATCTGTTTAGCTGTTTTATGTGCACAAAAAAAGCTTACGTGCATTAAAAAGCACGCAAGCTTCATTGTCAATAGAATGGCAAACATTCCTCAACAAAGCGAATTTCCACTGAAAATCACCCGTTTTTTACATGGTCTGTATATTTTGATCTCATTTGTAAATTGGAATTTAACCCTCTGGATAATTAAGTCTGCTGTCATCTATATCATACAGAACCTGTGACAGGAATTTCTCTGCAAGATAGTTCGCCATACCGAGATTCATATCCAGGTAATTGCCGCACTCTCTTGGATTTGCTCCAGGGATCGGATCGTGATAATGTCTTATTAATTCGAACATTGATATCATAAGCTCCACTATATCCTTCGACTCATAATCGCCTGCGAGTATGAGATAAAATCCCGTCCTGCAGCCCATAGGTCCAAAGTATATGACCCTGTCCTTATACTCTTCATTATTTCTCAAGAATGTCGCACCGAGATGCTCTATGGTATGAACCTCCGCAGTGTTCATAACCGGCTCATAATTCGGCTTTGTCATCCTTATGTCAAATGTTGTGAGGATCTGATCCCCTGCCTTATCCTTTCTCGACACATAAATGCCCGGATTCAGAAGAAGATGATTTATCTGAAAACTTGCTATCTTATCCATGTCTACTTCACCTCATATCTCTTTATTATCTCTGTCATCATGTTTACACTGTTCTCTATAGCCTTTGCCGCAAATGTAGGATAATCCATCTCTGCACTGTCATCAGCCTTGTCCGATATGGCCCGGACAACAAGATACGGAACCTTATTCAGCACTGCAACATGTCCTATGGCCGCGCCCTCCATCTCTGCACATCTTCCACCAAATGTCTCCACAAGCCATTTCTTCTTGTCCTTGCTCCAGATAAACTGATCGCCGCTCACCACTCTTCCAGTGAACACCTTGACTCCTATATTTGCTGCATCCACTGAGTCCTGTGCTATCTTAAGCAGCTCATCGCTGGTCTTGAACACGCTCAGCTCTGTATCAGGGATCACACCCGGCTCATATCCAAGGGCGGATACATCCATATCGTGCTCCACGGTATCCGTAGCCAGAACGATGTCTCCTATATCTATGTCAGCATCCAGTGATCCGGCTATTCCGGTGTTGATGATAGCTGACACTCCATACATGTCGATCAGCGACTGGGTACACATGGCCGCATTGACCTTGCCGACACCGCACTTTACGACCACGACATCCGTTCCTTCTATCTGTCCTTTGTAGAAGCTCATGCCACACTTGTCTGTGACCTGGAGCCCATCTATCATCTCTTTCAGTCTTGCGACTTCCTCGTCCATCGCACCTATGATTCCAAGCATCTCTTATACCTCCATTATCCATTGCTACCTGTCAACTATACTACAACATTCGGAATATGTATATCCTCTTCATAAAAGGAACCTGTCTCCTAAATCTCCTGAACAGCACCCGAAGTTCTCCCATACGCTGTACATATTCGTCCCCGGACACCTCGCCGCCATAGCTTATGCCTTCCATATATGTCGCAAGGTCCTCAGTCTCCGCCGGATCTGCGCCCTTACAGAAATATTCAAGCTGCTGCCTGTGATTTCCCGCCTTCGAAAAATCATCCGACGCAAGTCTTGCATAATCACACATATACCTATAGTAAGCTATCACATTTCCAGTCTTATCTCTCCTGTGATAACCCACAAAACGAACTATCTTCCTGACTGCTATACGCCCCACAAACAAGAGCACTGCAAATGCTATACATCCCGCCAGAACATATATTATCCACACGGCATTTCCAAGTGAAAATGCTGTACCGGTCGTATCTGTTCCGGTATCTCCGCTGTCATCACCTACGAGCCATCTTCCAAATCTGGACCAGAAATCATCCTGGGTCTCATCCTCATCTTCACTCGACGGAGGTGTCAGCTCCACGACCTGCCATCTGCCACGTATGAACGCCTCTATCCACGCATGAGCTCCGCCATCGTCCACATCCACCTGAACAACAGCCGTTCTTCCAAGCTCTGATGAGCCTGAATAATAATCATCGTAACTGAACTGTTCTTCATCGAGCATTGTTCCGTCAAGGACCTCGGTGTAATCCACGGCATACCCCTCCACATATCTTGTGGGTATCCCCATGTATCTCAGGATCAGCGCCCCCGCAGTGGCATAATTGGCACACAGGCCCTTCTTCGTGGTATCAAGGAAATAATTGACATAATCCTCATCCCTCGGCGTGGCTCCCGGATGCAGTGTGTACGGATAATTCTCCAGGAAGTATATATACACCTTCTGCAGCACATTATCCACACTGTCTTTTTCCGTGATTCCTGCGCTCTCACAGAATCTTCGTATTGAATCCATATTCTCCTCTGGAATCTCAAGATACTTGTCATCCACCGACGACATAACCGGCTCAGCCAAAGCGGATGGACTGTACTCCACACTGTACAATGAATCGCCCTCTTTGTAAGTATTCATGGCTTCTATATCAGTGTAGTAAGGGTAATATTTTAGATCTCCGGCGCCATCTATGTTCTGTATATCCATTCGTCCTCTGGCATGTCCTTCAGAATTGACCGGTGACGGATAGTCGCCATCCTTATCTCTGTCCCAATGATCCCAGCTATACTCATCACCAACGAACGCTTTCAGATAGATCCTGTTTGTGCTATATGGTGCAAATGTGATTACCAGATCCGTCTGTCCATCAAGTGTGACATCCGACACGCCACCAAGTTTTCCATTCGCCAGGCCTCCGGTATTCGCCGAATTCCTTAGGGATTCAAATCCATACATGATGAGATTTCCAAGCGGACCTTCGATTTTGTTCTTCGCCGAGCTATCACGATACCTGTACAGATAAGTCTGCTGCGGCTTGACAAGAATAACCGCACTTCCCACCAATATACATACAGCCGCCACACCGGCCGCAAGCTGCAGAGACGCCCTGTCACTATGCCTGTAACTGAATCTTCGCTTCTTCTCATCATATTCAAACGTACTGTCCTTGTCAGTTATACGGAAGTGACCATTTCCCTTAAGGCAGATAACTCCCAAAAGTCCTGTGGATACCATGAACATGTAAATAACATCCGGCTCAAGCCTGAAAAACAATGGTAATATAAACACAGGAAGTGAAAACCACACTGCCCAGAACACACTCATATTCGTGTTAAGGAAAATGTTGAGGATTATTATCTCTACACAGCCTATAGCGATGGCTGCCACAGGAACAGTGAGCATCCTGTTGGACAAAGTCTCGGAGAATACCTTAACCTCCTGGGCTCCATAATAATCAGTCACATGATCCAGAAACTCATTTACGATAGCATAAAATCCACTGTTTATATAACGTCTGAGAAGCATGATGAACAGGACAAAAGCGACAAGAAATATGACATATCCAACATCTCTCACCCACACCTTGCCTGATTTGAACAGACCACAGAAGTACATGGCCAGCAGCGCATACGCCAGAAATATAACGGGAACACCGTACGCCATATCTATACACGACAAAAAGCCGCACATTGAACCACCTATGATAAATATCTCCAGCAGGCATTTTGTAGCAATACCTCTGCTGTCCGATTTTCTTCTGCGCAGCTTTCTTTTTCTGTAATCCGCGCCTTCTCTGCCTCCATCTGTGATCTCCGGATCGTTGAGCAGCCTTACACCTTCACAGAATTCTACCGCTTTCCTGTCTTCAGTTTTCTTTTTTCTACCAAAGATTCTACCCAATTATGTATCCTTTCACACGATCTCCATATGTAAACACTACATTGCCATCCGCTCTCATATCGCCGGAAACAACTATGATCCTTCTGTCATAATCCAGATTCTTCTCAAGCATCGATAACCCATAGCCAAAATCTGCATACGCCTGCTCATAAAAGATCTTCTCCATCCATTCAGCGAGATCATCCCTGCTGTCTATCGAAGTCCTGACTATATCGCCCTGCGCGCCGCTCCAGTAATAGAATGTAAACGGCAGTTGTTCATCCAACAGACTTACAGCCATGCCGTAGGCGGATTTCAGTACATCATTCAATATATGTGTCTCATCATCGGCAAGCTCTACCAATATCATGAGCTGGCTTGACGACATGCTCTCTCTGTCCTTTACCATCAGCACGTCTTTTTTTGCTGACAGCTTCCAATGTATATTCTGAAGCTTATCCCCCGGCTGGTATTCTCTCACATCCACAACCTCGGAGAAATCATGCCCTTTTTTCCGGCTCTCCTCAGCCTCGTTCATCCCCTGTGAAACAGCGGTCATATCCGCCTCCACATCAACCTTTCCGGAAGGGAAAACCTTGTACTCTTTTACCGAGTTGCATTTGCTTTTTATCCTCACAAATCCAAGCCAGTCAGTAACGCATATTCTGTCCGCTTTCACCTCCAGTGCACCTACATATGACTGGGCGATCTGGTAGTCCACCACATTCGCACTGCGCGAATATGCAGGTATGCACAGCGTATGCCTGCCATTTGTATGGAAAAGATCATTCTCCATGCTTATCTCTATCTCTGTGTTCATATTCGGAATAATGCTGCTGTTGTCGAGCACAACCGATACGAGAAATGGCGAGTCCACCGTAAGGTTCTGCTCCCCGCCGCCAAACTTTACAGTCAAATGCCTTGAAAGCACAAAGGCGCATACTATTGACACGACCGGCAGAACTATCATCAGTATCATAACTATGAAATTAAAATATGAATGCACCAAAAGAAGGATCAACAGATTTATAACAAACACGAGAATGTATTTGAATACATGCCATGCGTACTTCATCCGCTGATCCTCCTTTACTTATATCTCTTATGTTCTCAGTTCTAAGTCCTTGGAACCTTAACCTGACTTCTCACTTCATCCAGAGCCTCTGCGACAGTCATTCCATTAGCTCTGGCACGGGCTGCAAGCTTTACCCTGTGCCCAAGCACGTCGTTGAACACCTCTGCTATGTCTCCCGGCACAACATATTCTCTTCCAGAGAGCACCGCCATTGCTCTGCTCATCCGCAGAAGTGCATTTGCGCCTCGCGGACTTGCTCCCATCGAGAAGAGCTCACTCTCCCTGGTAGCCTCAACCAGAGTCACTATGTAATCAAATATTGAATCATGCACACTCAGAGTTCTCGCCTTATCCTGAAGACCTATCAGTTCATCTCTCGTCACTATTCTCTCTACACTGTCCATAGGTACAAATTCCTGACCTTTAAGTATCTGCACCGCAGCCTCGTGGGATGGGTATCCCATGGAAAGTCTCACCATGAATCTGTCAAGCTGGGACTCCGGAAGCATCTGCGTTCCCGACGAACCAACCGGATTCTGGGTTGCCATGACCGTGAAAGGCTGTGGAAGTTCCCTTGTAACAGCATCGACTGTCACATGTTTTTCCTCCATGATCTCAAGGAGTGCCGACTGAGTCTTAGGCGATGTTCGGTTTATCTCATCCGCAAGGAACAGATTACAGAACGCTGAACCCTCTCTGTACTCAAACTCACCGCTTTTTGCATTGTACATGGAAAATCCCATTATGTCACTCGGCAGAACATCCGGTGTAAACTGGACTCTGTTATATTTCATATCCAGAGTTCTGGCAAATGCCGTTGCAAGAGTGGTCTTGCCCACACCCGGGATATCCTCAAGCAGTATATGTCCACCCGCAAGTATGGCAGCATAGACCTTGATTATTATATCTCTTTTTCCCTTTACGACCTTCTCTACCTCATCAACGACCCGGTTCTCTATATCTGTCATACGCCGTCCTTTCTCTTAGCTCTGGTTAACTCTCTTCACCTCTGATATGAACTTATCCTGTGACAATGGTCTTGAGAAATAATAGCCCTGAATGTAATTCACTCCAAGATTGCTGAACTCCCTGAGGGATTCCTCCGTCTCCACGCCTTCCACTACGATCTTCATATTCATATCCTTAACCATGCTTATGGTGTTCTTGACAACCTTCATCATCTTGTCATCTGTGTCTATATCCGCAAATGTCTTGTCCAGCTTAACTATCGCAAACGGCATGGATGCTATCCTCTTCATATTGGAATAACCTGTTCCAAAATCGTCAAGTGAGAATGCAATACCATAATCTGTGAGACTGTTGATATTGTCCATTATTGTCGTCTGAGCATAGGCAGCCGCAGTCTCAGTAATCTCAAGATTTATCTGCTCATTGCTGACTCCGTAACGCTCCATCACCGCCCGCACGTCTTCTGATAACTCACTGCTCATGCACTGGATAACCGACAGATTCACCTCAACATATTCCAGTCCGAGATTCTTGAATTTCTCTCCAGTTATGAAACGGCACACCTCTTCAAGGACGAACTTACCTATCTTATGGATCATTCCATTCTCCTCCGCAGCAGGGATAAATATCTCCGGCGAAATGTATCCATACATATCATCATTTAATCTCAGAAGTGCCTCAGCACTGTTATATTTTCCAGAATCTATGCTGTATATCGGCTGATAGTAAACCTCAAACCTGTTCTCGGCAAATGCCTTTTCAAGTATCATGTCCATGTCCCGCATCAGATCATATCTTTCCTTGTTATAGATATCTCTGGCATAGAGAACACGGCCTGTATACTCGTGCTCAGCAAGCTCACCGCCAAACCGCATCACACTGTCAACATCCTCTATATCCTGAGGACATCTGGTGATACATATTATCGGCAATAGATTTATAAACATATCATTATACTTATATCCCTTCTTCAGCTTCTCGTTTATCCGCTCCGCAAAATCCTCAGCCTGATCCTTGATACGCTGATTCATGACACATCTGAACATTCCGGTTCCCAGATAATACCACTCAACATCATATCCGTATGGTCTGCTCCACTCTAAAAAGTCTTCAGAGATCTCCCTGAGCAGCTTATGATATTCCTCAACTCCCAGAATCCCGCGAAGAGTCTTGTCATTCTCCATAGTTATCATAACTACCGTTATATCAAGGCCATTATCCAGAGAATTTCTCACGTCGTCCATGTATCTTGTGATCTTGTTCAGGCCCGTGGCACTGCTTATAACCTGCTCCGGACTCTGTATCAGCAACGCAACGAACAGTAATCCAATCGCATTTGCAAACATCTCAATCGGAATATCCGGGTTAAACATCTGAAATACGGCCGCAACAACAACCAATGGGAATATCGCTATGGTTGATACAAATCTTCCTCTTGTAAGTCTCCTGTGATATCTCGTAACAACCATGAAGCCCAGAATCATATAAAATATTCCGGCAGCATACAGAAATGTCATGAAAAACTCTCTTCTGTACTCTCCCTGTCCGCCTATACTGAATACACACGGAGTGAAAAAATTAACTCCGAGCATGGTCATGCACAGCAACGTTGGAAGTGCCAGTATGAAACTCTTCACTTTACCTCTGAATATATGTATGGCATCCACTATGTTCACCACATAAGCGGCATACATAGCCGATGAAACGACATGGAAAAAGAGATATCCCGTATGGAATATGTATTGGGTGACTACATGCCTTTCACCCATATTGTCAAATGCGATGGCGCCTATATCAAACGCTGTGGCAACCATTGCAATGGTCAGAACAAATTGAAACTGCCTGTTTAATTTGCCTCTGGTCATCTTCTTCATGATGACTGAGACCATGATAAGAGTAAACACGCAGAATGCCGCGTAATCAAAGTATAGTACTTTGCTCATATTATCCTCCTATGTACAACTCCTCCACCTGTAGAATAATATAACAAATATTTCTAGGTCTTTCAACGCATTATATCCGGGCGGTCTGTTATCACTGCATCTACGCCCAGTCTGCACATACGTCTCATCCAGTGTGGATCATTCACAGTCCACACATATACCGGTATGTGCTTGCGCTTCATTCTCTTCACAAATTTCTTCGTGCAGAGAAGATAATTCGGCGATATAAAATCCGCTTTACACCGTCTCATTCTTCTCTCAGGAAAATACTCATTCAATCTGACACCGAGCTTAGCCTTTTTCTTACCGACGAGCAGTCCGGTCTTTATCCTCGGGTCTATGGCCTTCACATTGTACGACACTTTGTCCTTGAAGGATTTTATCGAGAACTCACCGTATCCAAATCTCCCCTTGACAAGATCTATGACACGCCTCTCGTATCCGCTCTCCTTTAATTCTATATCAAGACATATCTTTCCGCTGCAGAGTTCCAGGACTTCGTCAAGCGTAGGCACTCTGTAGCCTTCTTTTGATGCAATATCGTTGATCCTGTTGTATGTCATATCTCCTATCTTTCTGCCGTCTATAGTTCCATCATGAAATACTATGAGTATATTATCACTGGTTTTCCTCACATCGAACTCCGCCATATCCGCCTTCAAATCTATAGCTATCTGAAACGCTTCAAGTGTATTCTCATGAGGCGCAAGGGCACTCGCTCCTCTGTGTGCTATCACCATAGTCTCTCTATTCATGCAAATATACATCTCCATTCTGATCAATATTTAAATCATATATATCATCTATCGGTATCTCGGTTCTGTCTTCCATAACTATCTTTTTCCCATATACGTCAACATTGCGTATATATCCCGACACATGTTCGTATCTTCCACCGGCTTTTCTGTCATCCTTTACAAAATACTCTATACTCACACATTTTTTGTCTGCATTATGCATTATATTCAACAGTTTCTGATCAAGAACCATTTTCTGACTCTCATCCAGCTCCAACTTCTCATCGGTGAGCCTTGCAGTCTCCGCTATGGCTGCTCCATGTCCTGTGAGTGCGGCAAATGGGGCAAACTGTGCTGCTCTGTCATGGATAGACATGTGCGGATGAACAGAGGACACATGATGTGGAAGCTGTATTATATCATCGTAATTATCTTCCATAAGCCCCTCCTAAGCCTTGTGACCGCCTATCTGTCCGTTCCTCTCTATCGTCGTACCGCCCTCCTCAAGATTCATTCCCTTAAGGACTGCATTTTTGCCAAATTTCTTCTTGAGCTCTATCATCGCTTTCTGCATGCTCTGCTCCCGCTTCATATCCTGCTGCTTTTTCTCCGTCTCTGCTGCCCCGTCTCCAAAATCATCAAACAGACTGAGCTGCCTTGCTGACTGTTTCTCATGTGCCGCAGTATTCGATATGATATTGTTCGCCGTGACATATATCCTTCTGACATACAATAAAGGATCTACGATCTCTTCAAACAATCCGGTCACCGCATCCATGATGACCTGTGTAGATGATGTATACTCTCCAAGATTCACCGTTCCATGGGCACTTTTCGGTATCTTTCTCCCATACATATCTGTCTGTATCTCTCCGGAAAATTTCGCTCCCGCAGCGTTCTTTTTGAGATTATCTATATCATACCCCACTGTTATGACCATCTGATCTGTCTTGACATTCTTATCCACAAGATCCAGCACGAGCAGATCCGTCATCTCACGGATAATAAGTCTGGCTTTTTCATATTCGTATGGGCATGACAACACCTGTCCTGAACCTATGCTGTTTCTCTCCGGCTTGTAAGCCTTGATATCTGCAATGGTACAAGGCTCCCAGCCCCATGCATGATCTATGAGCAGCTCTGCATTTATACCAAATAATCTGTACAGCAGATCTTCGTTGTAATACTCATCGTCATGTCCCAGTGAGCATCTGGCGATATCACCCATGGTATAAAGTCCATGACTCTCAAGTTTTCTCGCATATCCTTTTCCCACTCTCCAGAAATCTGTGAGCGGTCTGTGATTCCACAGCTTCTGTCTGTACGACATTTCATCAAGACTTGCTATCCTGACTCCATCCTTATCCGGGGCTATATGCTTTGCCTCAACATCCATCGCTATCTTACACAGGTAGAGGTTCGTTCCTATCCCTGCTGTTGCTGTTATACCGGTCTGTGCAAGCACATCCTGTATGATCGTCATGGCAAGATCGTGCGGACTCATCTTATATATCCCAAGATAATCCGTCACATCCATGAACACCTCATCTATGGAATACACATGCATATCCTCTGGTGCTACATACTTCAGATAGATGTTATATATATCCGTACTGTACTTCATGTAATATGCCATACGTGGCGGAGCGGCTATATACGAAACCGCAAATTCATTATGCTCCGCAAGCTCATTGGAATCGCAGCTCTCCCCGGAAAAGTTTCCACCGGGTGAAAGTGTTCTCCTGCTGGCATTGACCTCCTTAAGCCTCTGCACCACCTCGAACAGTCTGGCTCTTCCAGGTATACCATAGCTCTTCAGCGACGGGGAAACAGCAAGACATATGGTCTTCTCTGTTCTCGACGCATCTGCCACTACCAGATTGGTGGTCAGTGGATCAAGTCCGCGCTCAACACATTCAACCGATGCAAAGAAGGATTTCAGATCTATCGCAATATACGTTCTATCTTTCTTATCCCTATCCACAGCCAATCCCCCTGTCACTTCTTGCTCAGTCTTAATCTTCTCTTTCTGATGCTTATGTGCCTTGGGTCACATACTATACAGCAGCCGTCTCAGCAGCCTTCCCGCCGGCCCGTGTATGCCCCAGCACTTTCCTCGATACGAGTATGTATGCGATTATCATCGCCGTACCTGTTATTATCCATGAAACTATATACACGTTCAAAAGCATGCCAAAAGAATGATATCGCGCAAACACCGTATATATCCATATGATCCTGAACACTACTGAACCCACAACTGTTATAATAGCCGGCAGCATGGACCTGCCAAGGCCTCTGAGTGCCGCAGCTGTCATCTCATATGTTCCTGTCATCGCCTCAAGGAGCATGACATGCTTCATTCTTATAAGTGCATACTTTATAACCTCTGTATCTGTTGTATAAAATCTCACAAGAAAATCCCCTGAAAGCATCATGACACTGCTGAACACAGCCGTCATAAGCATGCCCTCTAACATGGCAATCCTGAGAGCTTTTCTGCATCTCTCCTTCTCACCTGCACCATAATTCTGGCTCACAAATGTCACTGCTGCCTGTGCGTATGCGGATATGACAAAATATGCAAAATATTCAAAATTAAGACCCGTGGATGAGCCTGCCACAGCATCAGGACCAAAGCTGTTGATTCCGCCCTGTATCAGCACATTTGACAATGAGAAAACTGCCGTCTGTATCGCTGATGGAGCTCCTATCCTGAGTATCTTTCCCAGGCACACTTTATCTATTCGTATATTCTTTATATCGAGTCTGAGTGGACCTTCCTCATGCATCAATATATACATGACTATTCCCGTACTGACAACATTTGATATGACCGTTGCCATGCCGACGCCTGCCACTCCAAGTTTACACACACACACGAAGAACAGGTTGAGTACAACATTGAGTACACCTGAAACTATCAGGCAGTAAAGCGGACGCCTTGTATCACCTATAGCTCTGAGCACAGCCGATCCAAAATTATAAAGTATGATAAACGGCATTCCCACAAAGTATATCCTCAAATAAAGTACAGCCTGATCCAGCACCCTCTCAGGGGTATCTATGGCCTCAAGAATCGGTCTTGCCACAAACATTCCCGCAACAAGCATAACTATTCCGCATATAAGGGCAAACTTCACGCTGGTATGCACACACCTGCTTATGGAATCTTTTTTGTTCTGGCCTATATAATGGGCCACAAGAACATTCACACCCACTGAAAGCCCCACGAACACATTCACAAACAGGGCAACAACCGCCGCATTGCTTCCAACGGCCGCCAGGGCATCACTTCCTGCAAATCTTCCTGCCACAGCTACATCTGCCGAATTGAAAAGCTGCTGCAGTATACTGCTGGCGGCAAGTGGCATGGCAAATATAAGCATCTTAAGCGCCAGTGAACCATTTAACATATCCATCTCGTGCGATTTTTTTCTATAATCGGTGTTCTTTTCTGTATTCGTTTCTTTGCCTTTTTCTTTGCTTTTTTCTATATTTTTTTCTATGCTTCTTTCTTTACTCTTTTCTGCGCTCATTCTGATGTCCGTCTCTTTTTCGTCATTGTGCTTCATTCTGATGTCCGTCTCTTTTCCGTCATTGTGTTTCATCCTGATATGATCTCCGTTTTCTTATCTAGTGGGCACCCTCATACTTCTGAAGATAGTTGAAAAGTGCTCCTATGAGATTGGAATCGTTGCCAAATTTGCACAGTCCAACCTGCATCTCATTATAGATCACTGAAAATTTTGCAAGCTTATCCACGTACTTCTTCACGCCCTGTATGAACCTCGGTTCCGCACTGATTCCACCTCCAAGGAGTATGATGTCCGGTGCAAGAATGACATGTATATTCATGCAGTGCTTCGCGATGTTCAGATACCAGTCCTCAAGCACATCTATGACCGCCTTATCACCGGCAGTCTCCCACTCATATATCATCTCACCTGACACTTCATCTTCCCTCATGCCCTTGACTGCTGCCACCTCTCTTCTGAGTGAGCTTACCGATGCCTGCATCGTCCAGGTGACATTGTCCGGAAGTTTTACATGTTTCTTTGTATTCTTGAGATTCGCCTCAAGCGGTACAAGTTTGTCTATATTGTCCCTGTTCACATCCTCAAACAGGTACGACATCTCACCGGCAACCATACCTCTGCCGTGGAGTATCTTTCTGTCTATGACTATTCCTCCACCGACACCTGTGCCAAATACCAATACAACAGCACTGTTGTAGTCCTTTGCATTTCCCTGCCATATCTCCGACAATGCTGCACATTTGCCGTCGTTCTCAAGCGCTACCTTAAGTCCATCGCATCTCTCGCTTACAAGCTCGCCTACATGTGCTTTGTCAAGGTATGGCAACGCTCCGCCGGCATAACAGATTCCGTTATCCACATCCACCTGTCCAGGAAGTGAAATAGCTATTCCCTGTATATCATATTTTATCTTATAGTCATCATATATGCCCTGAATTACGTCAAGAAATGCATCGAGTCCCTGCTGTATATTATCTAAACCATTCCCAAATCTTCCGGGAGTCGGAACCTTGTTCTTCTCCATAATCTCTGCATCTCTGTCCATCACACAATGCTTTATAAATGTTCCGCCTACGTCTATCACAAGGTACATAACTTCTCCTCCATACCGAATATGTTTTATTACTATATATTTTTCTTCAAGCTAAAAAATAGCAGTCTCAAATGTATATACAGTATATATTATACTATATCGAACATACATTCGAAAACTACTATTTTTATGTTAGCATATTTTTTTGTTATCAACAACTACTTTTGTAGCACAACTTTTTGTTATATATAACAGGGACGTTCCTTCTGTCACAAAGAGCGTCCCCGATTCACTACTTTTCTTTAGGCAGGATAATATTAAGCAGAATTGCAACCATTGCCGCAGGAACAATTCCTGAGCCTCCAAAAACAAGCTGGAGCAGCTGAGGGGCATTTGCTAGAATACCAGGATTGGCTCCCATTCCATAGCCCACGCCCAGTGCTACCGAAACTATGGACAGGTTGCGTGCGCTTAATGGTTCCTTTGTTATGAGCTGAATACCACTGATAACTATCGAAGAAAACATCATAACCGCAGCTCCGCCAAGTACTGACTGAGGCATGATCGATACCAGTGCTGCAAGTTTAGGGCAAAGTCCACATAATATCAGGAATATCGCTCCTGTTGCAAGCGCAAATCTGTTGACGACCTTAGTCATGGCTACAAGTCCCACATTCTGGCTGAACGATGTATTTGGAAGGACTCCAAACACAGCTGCAAGAGATGAACCCAGACCATCACACATCACACCACCTGAAAGCTCCTTGTCTGTGGCTTCCCTTCCAAGGCCACCTTCCATAACACCTGATATATCGCCTACAGTCTCCACCGCTGTAACAATAAACATTATGAGCACAGGAAGAATTGCGCGCACATCAAACACCGGTTTTACAGGCATGAGCTGTGGAATCGCAAACCAGGAAGCATCTTTCACCTTGTCCCAGTTCAGCACCCAGGCTTTTGTATATTCCACACCATCAGCAGTTATACCTGTTCTCGGAAGAACAAGTCCCATTATGATCGCTGCGATATAACCTGCGATTATTCCAAAAAGAATAGATGACGAACTTAAAAATCCTTTTGTCCAGTGCTTAAAGAAAAGGATGACCACAAGGACAAATAATGCGAGCAGAAGGTTCTCCATGGAGCCAAAGTCTGCAGCATTATTTCCACCTCCAAATGAATTTATTCCCACCGATATAAGGCTGAGTCCAATGGATAAAACCACTGTACCTGTTACAACAGCCGGGAAAAACCTGCGCAGAGGTTTCAGGAAAAAACCAAGCACAGTCTCAAATAAGCCACCGATAATGGATGCGCCCATAATCGCACCATACGCAAGCACTCCACCGCCCATGGTTGCCGCCACGCTGTTGAATACTCCTATAAAACCTGAAGATGTACCCATAATGATCGGCACCTTTCCTCCAACAGGTCCTATTGAGAAAAGCTGTATCAGGGTGACAACTCCCGCGATGAGCATTGCGTTCTGAAGCAGTGAAAGCTGAAGATCAGCAAATTCACCACCGACCAGTCCGCATGCTCCTGTGATAATCAATAATGGTGTCAAATTTCCGACAAACATTGCAAGGACATGCTGAAGTCCAAGAGGTATCGCCTGGGAAAGAGGCATCCTTCCATCAAGCTGGAATGCTGTTTCTGAAAGTTTAAACTTATTTTTCATCTGTTGTTTTCTCCTGTATATTTTTTTCATATTACAGATTCTGTTATTCTGCTTATGTTATCTCCAATCACTCTTCCGGCATGGACATAAGAATCTTCTCCGGTGTGATCGGCAGTTCTCTGTGCCATACACCTGTCGCCCTGTATATGGCATGTGCAATAGCAGGTGCCGGAGTGTTGATAACTATTTCCCCTATCGATTTGGCTCCAAAAGGACCTGTAGGCTCATAGCTGTTTTCAAATTCCACTCTCAAATGTCCCATATCCAGACGGGTTGGTATCTTGTATTGCATGAAACTCGACTCTATCGGGCATCCCTTCGCATTGTAGGTGATGTTCTCAAACAGAGTGTGTCCGATTCCCTGAACTATGCCTCCCTCCGCCTGAACACGTGCCAGTGCCGGATTTATGGCTATGCCACAATCCACGACTGCAGCATAATCCAATATCTTCACTTCTCCTGTATATCTGTCAAGTTCTATCTCAACCATTCCGACCATATATGGAGGAGGCGAAACCGGAGATGAATGAGAGACTGTAGCTACAGCGGCAATATCATTTGCGACCTGATCCTTAACACTTATATCAGCCAAGGAAACGCTTTGATCTGTTCCTGTCCGATATGCCCTGCCATTTTCGAAATACATTTCATCCTGTTCACATCCAAGCATTCCTGCTGCAATTGCGCACAGCTTCTTCTTCAATTTATCACAGGCAAGCTCCACAGCCTTTCCTGTTACATACGTAGTGGATGAAGCATATGAGCCGGAATCATACGGTGAAGCATCTGTGTCTGCTCCAAATACCGCCACGTCATCAACCGAGCAGTCCATGCACTCCGCAACCATCTGTGCAAGGATAGTATCACATCCGGTTCCCATATCTGCAGCACCGATTATCAGGTTAAATGTACCATCATCCGCAAGCTTGACCGTTGCAGATCCCACATCCACATTCGATATACAAGAACCCTGCATGGCCATTGCCACTCCTGCAGCCCTGACTTTTCCGTTTCCCATGTCCCTGACAGGGTATTTATCATCCCAGTTAAATATCTCCTTGCATCTGGCCATACATCTGTCAAGAGCACACGCATTTGCAGTTTCACCATAATACGCAGGCATCTTCATTCCCTCGCGCAGCATATTCTGCTCACGGATCACGGTCGGATCTATCCCCAGTTTCTCCGCAAGTTCATTCACCGCAGACTCAAGTGCGAAGATTCCCTGTGTAGCCCCATAGCCTCTGTATGCACCAGCCGCCATAGTGTTCGTATATACAACATCATATCCAAACCTATATGCCTCAAGACCTCCCGTATATAATGGAATTGACTTATGCCCGCTAAGTCCGACTGTTGTAGGTCCATGCTCCCCATACGCTCCTGTGTTGGACAGCGTATACAGATCAAGTCCCCTTATATGTCCATCGCGGTCTGCTCCCAGACGAACACTCACCTCCATCTCATGGCGCGGTGAACCTGCGATCTGACTTTCCTGTCTCGTAAATATGATCTTGGCCGCACGCCCGGTCTTCATGGTCACAAATGCAGGATACACCTCACTTACCGCTGTCTGCTTTGCTCCAAATCCGCCTCCTATACGTGGTTTTTCCACTCTGATCCTGCTCTTTGGAATGCCAAGCGCCCTTGACAGAATACGACGTACATGAAACACGATCTGTGTAGAAGAAATTACATGAAGCCTTCCATAACGGTCAAGGTGTGTATACGTTCGAAAAGTCTCCATCATAGCCTGGTTAAAGGCTCTCATATGATATCTGTTCTCCAGCACCTCATCGCAGTCAGCTATAACAGCATCAACATCGCCATCACCGCCTACATCGCTTGCTATCAGGTTGCGTTTCGGATCGCCTCCTACCTGAACCGGCGGGAACCAGTCGTCCTCAGGATGAACCAGTATATCATTATCCTTTGCCTTGCGGAAATCCAGAACAGGCTCTAGAATTTTGTATTTAACCTTTATGAGTTTCATAGCCTTAATTGCTGACTTTTCATCCTCAGCTGCTATGATGGCAACCACATCGCCCACACACCTCACATGGCGGTCCATAATGAGTCTGTCATACGGTGACGGCTCAGGATATGTCTGTCCTGCTATTGCAAACCGGCTATTTGGCACATCCTGCCATGTGTAAATATCTACTATTCCGGGTATTTTTTTTGCTATGGAGACATTTATATCCTCCACAATGGCATTCGCATGTGGACTGCGAAGCAGTTTCACAACAAGTGCATCACCGGGAGTGATATCATCCACATATACCGGTTTGCCAAGAAGTAACTGCATAGAATCTTTTTTTCTAACGGATTTATTAACTACATTATATTTTTTATGTTCCATGAGTTCACCCCTTTACTGTCTGTCATCTGCAGGAATTCTACTGTCTAAGTAATTTCGGATTCCTCTCAGTTGTCCCTCATATCCGGAACATCTGCACAGATTTCCGGCAAGATATGCCCTGATCTCATCATCCGATGGATCAGGATTTTCTCTGAGAAGAGCTATTGTATTCATCACAAAACCCGGGTTGCAGAAACCACATTGGTCAGCACCCTGATCAGCAATGAACCCGGCAAATTCTGCCGCCTCATCCTGAAGGCCCTCAAGGGTCTGCACCTCGTGTCCATCTGCCCTGGCAGCAAGCACCGAACAGGAAAGGACAGGAGTCTGATCCATAAGCACTGTACACAGGCCGCAATTGGACGTCTCACAGCCGCGTTTCACGCTATAACAGCCATGATCACGTAGAAAATCTATAAGGAGCATATCAGGAGCTATATTTCCCGAGACAAATTTCCCATTTAATTTAACTTTTATTTCCACTGCTGCTCCTCCTCAATTTTTTTCAATAATCTCTGTCCAAGCACACGTATCAGACGGCTTCTGTATTCTGCGCCAGCACGATGATTGCTTCCGACCGGAACCTTGTCAGAAACCCAATTGGCAAATGCTTTCTCTGTATCATCTGAAAGTCCCCCTGTGAGCAAACCTTCTTCATCCAGAACAAGCATCGCCCTTCCAGGCCTTGCTCCCACAGCCAGACGGTATTCTCCATCCACGCATGATGCTGAACAGGCAATGACTGGAAAATCTGTTCTCTGATTTCGGACTGATGCATAAGCAAAAACCCCAGGAGTTTTCCTGATGATCAGATGTACAATCACGTCCCTGTCCTGCTTCATGTTGACAAATTCCCTGAGAGGAATCATACCACCATTATAAAGCTCCACAAATGCATCCATAGCTAAAAAAACTGTCAGAATGTCCGAAAATCCGAAACGTCCCCATATACTTCCGCCAATCGTGGCGAGATTCCGAAACTGAACCCCCACAATATCCTTCACAGCTTCACATACTGCACCATGTGTATATTTGTTTAATCCGTCATGCAGCTCTATCTGACGGAGTGATGCCATTGCACCAATAATGAATTCGTCATCTTTTTCTTCAATCTTATCAAGTCCCAGATCACACATATCTATGGCTGTCTGTATCAGGCGATCCTGCATTTTTGTCCAGAGCATTCCTCCGATAATACAGCTTCCCTTTTTCTGATTCAGTTCATATGCCTCATCAATACTTTGTGCGCGTACATAATTCTGTATTGTTACCATAAAAGCTCCTTTTAACATATAAACACAATTTTTCAAAATATATTATATTAAAACAGCTTGTCTTTGAAAAGATGCTTTGTTACAATACCGTTGTATTATTTCAAGAATAACGAAAGGAACATTGAATTCATGAAAACAACTTTTAAAAAGCAACTATCTATCATACTTATCTGTACTATGCTGGCAGTACTTACAGCCTGTGGTACAGACAGCGCTACAACAACACAGAGTACTACGGAAAGCACCACAGCTGCTTCAGTATCTGAAGAAGCATCATCTAAAGAATTATCTTCTGAAGAGTCTTCCACTGAAGCAGATGCTGAACAGACTGTCTACCCTGTAACAGTTACTGACCAGGCCGGCCGTGAAGTTACAATTGAAAAAGAGCCATCTTCTATCGTGAGTGGCTACTATATTTCTTCAAGCCTTCTGATCGCTCTTGGACTCAAGGATAAAGTTGTCGGTATTGAGGCAAAAGCAGACAAGCGCCCTATTTATAAGCTTGCTGCACCAGAACTGACTGAGCTGCCTAATGTTGGAACTGCCAAAGAGTTCAACCTTGAGACATGCGCTGCTCTTTCACCTGATCTAGTTATTCTGCCAATGAAGCTTAAGGATGCAGCCCAGAGCCTGACAGACCTCGGTATCACAGTACTGCTCGTCAATCCTGAAAGTCAGGATCTTCTGACAGAAATGATCAACACCATAGCTACGGCAACTAACACCAACTCAGAAGCTGCAAAGCTGCTCGCATATATAGATTCTCAGAAGGATATGCTTACTTCAGCTCTGTCTGGCGTAGAACCTGAAAGTGTATACCTTGCCGGCAACTCATCATTCTTGTCTACTGCCGGTCCTTCTATGTATCAGTCAAGCATCATAGAGCTTGCCGGTGGAAAAAATGCAGCTGATTCTATCACAGACACCTACTGGTCCGAGATAAGCTATGAGCAGCTTCTTGCATGGGATCCTTCTTATATAATAATCGCATCGGATGCCGAATATACAGTAGATGACATAATGAACGATCCAAACCTTGCAGAATGCACTGCTGTAAAAAACAGCCACGTATATGCTATTCCTGGAGACGTGGAAGCATTGGACAGTCCGGTACCTGCAGGAATTCTGGCATCTGTATGGCTTGCTGGGATCCTTCATCCTGATCAGGTATCAGCTGACACATATACAACTGAAATGACAAATTATTATGAAACATTCTATGGAATCAACAACTAATAACAAACGTAAAAATAAAAACAACGCAACAATAATTATTATACTGGGAGCTGTCATTCTGGCAGTTCTCAGTATATTTTCTTTTTTTGTCGGAAGATATCCTCTTACACTGAATGGATTGCTGCAAGGTGATGACATGCAGTGGCGTGTATTTCTCACGCTTCGCGCAAGCCGCGGAATCATCGGCTGTATAGGGGGATTTGTTCTCGGCATAGCAGGATTTGTATATCAGACTGTCTTTAAGAACCCATTGGCTTCTCCAGACATCATAGGTGTATCCTCAGGTGCAAGCGCAGGTGCCGCATTTGGCATTCTGTTTTTGTCCGGAACAATGTCTGTAACCATATCTGCTTTTGCCGGAGCCATATGCTGTGTGATACTGGTTCTGATTCTGTCATCGCTGACATATGAACGTGATGGAAAAAGCATAGTACTGGCAGGCATAGCAGTACACAGTCTTGCCCAGACCGCTCTTGTGTGTCTGAAACTGACTGCCGACCCTGAAAAACAATTAGCATCAATTGAATACTGGATCATGGGAAGTCTTAATGACATAAGCATATATTCCATTGGCTCAAACGTAATACTATGTGCGGTCTGCCTGCTGATAATGTTCCTGTTGTACAGACAGATCATAATGCTCTCCCTTGATGACGCAGAGGGCAAAATGCTTGGCGTGAATGTTAACCAGATACGAATGCTGGTTCTTTTGATCGCAACCCTGGCAACTTCAAGTGTGATCAGCATGACAGGACTTATCAGCTTTATTTCTTTGCTTGCTCCGCACGGAGCCAGAATGCTGCTCAAAAATAACCGCTTATCAACTATGCTTCTGAGTGGTCTTATAGGTGGATGTCTTCTCACTTTCGGCGATATCCTTGCCCGCAGTGTATGTTCCACAGAACTGCCGGTCAGTATATTCACAAGTATCGTAGGAGCACCGTTTCTTATCTATCTATGCATAAGGAGGAAACCTGTAAAATGAGTATATTAAACATATGCGATCTGTCAGCCGGCTACCACCACAGCAGCCGCACCAACACCCCAGATGTGCAAAATGTGATAAATAATATCAGCTTTTCTGCAGAAGAAGGTACAATTGTTGGTATACTTGGCGAGAATGGCTGTGGCAAGACAACCCTTATCAAAGCTATTGCCAATTTGATTCCACATAGTGGCTGCTGCGAGTTAGATAATCTCCAGCTGGAACATATTCCTCA
>OLYY01000040.1_pt1 | contig 86255 bp, 79 predicted proteins | sample 1673561 | NCBI WGS metagenome assembly OLYY01 (sample SAMEA103958115, study PRJEB25191) | human gut metagenome | biome: human-associated habitat [ENVO:00009003]; feature: intestine environment [ENVO:2100002]; material: feces | place: Germany | collected 2013/2015
AGGGAGCCGATAACACCGCAGCAAAGTCCGGTTATCCCCGAAAGAACAAGCCACTTGAAAAAAGTTTTCAGCGTTATGTATAGTCGTTCGCTGCGTATACGCAGATGATTCAATAATTTATTCATTATAACCCCTGTCCCTCTCTGACCGAAACCTCGGCAGAGGATAATGTATGTGTATTTCCTGTGTTATCTTTTACTATAAGCCGTGCGTTTGTGTCTATATCAATAGCGGTAGCATAGTATTCCTCATTTGATGAAATAACCTTTATCCGCTTTCCGAGTACTACCGAATAACGCTTGTATTCCTCTATCAGCTTTTCTATCGAAGTATGGCTATAGATGTCAAAGAAGTTGTTCAGAATTTCTGCCGACAAGGAGCATTTAAGCTCGTTTCCCGCAACCTTATCTGAATAAAGACTGGAGGCAATGTCGGAAATCTCGGACGGGAAACCGCCCTTTGGACGGTTGATATTGATACCAAGTCCCATTACTGCGTATTGCAGGCTTCCGCTTTCAAAATCCGTTACCGCTTCTGTAAGAATACCGCAGACCTTTTTTCCGTCAAGCATTATATCATTGACCCACTTTATACCTGCGTCTATTCCGCATATTTTTTTGATTGCTCTCACGACCGATACAGCCGCACCTGCGGTTATAAAAAAAGCCTTATCGGCTTTGAATTCGGGGCGGAGAAGTATCGACATATAGATACCGCTGTCGGCGGGAGAGTAGAAGCTCTTACCGTGTCTGCCCCTGCCCTTTGTTTGCTCGTTTGCGATAAGTACTGTCTTATCGGGAGCGCCGTTTTCGGCAGAAGAACGGAGAAGCGTGTTTGTCGAAGTTACTTTGTCTTTTATTGTTATGTCGGCATCGGCGGCTGATTTTTTCAGAAGTTGTTTTATCCTGAGTGTGCCGTAACGGGTGAAATCATCGGTTTCTCCGCCTGACAGCAGATAGCCCTTGTTCTGCACGGCGTCAATTATAAATCCGTCTGCCCTTAAAGTGTTTATAGCTTTCCAGACGGCATTACGGCTGACGTAAAGCTGTTTTGATATATCCTCGCCCGAAATATAGTCGCCTTTACTGCTCATAAGTATCAGCAGAACCTGTTCTTTTAATTTCATATTGAGAATTACCTTTCACTGTCAACCAAAAGCGGTATGCGGTTGACAATACGGATATTTAAAACCGCAGAACGTGTCTGCGGTCATGATGTTAAAAACGGATTACAGCTTTTCGAGCATATCTGACGTTTCATCAAGCCAGTCGCCCTCGTAAAGCTCGATAAGACCTTTATCGCAAGCCGCCGCTAATTTCGGGTTGATCGGCATTCTCGCAATATTTTTGATATCGTACTTTGCGGCAACTTCTTCAATGTGGCTTTCACCGAAAATGCTGTGTCTTGACTTGCAGTCGGGACATTCGTAGTATGACATATTTTCTACAATGCCGAGTACCGGTACGTTCATCATTTCAGCCATTTTAACAGCTTTGCCGACGATCATCGAAACAAGCTCCTGAGGAGAAGTTACAACGATAATTCCGTCAATGGGAAGTGACTGGAACACCGTCAGCGGAACATCGCCTGTTCCGGGCGGCATATCAACAAACATATAGTCAACATCGTTCCATATTACATCAGTCCAGAACTGCTTTACTGTATTGGCAATGACAGGACCTCTCCACACAACAGGGTCTGTTTCATCGGGTAAAAGCAGGTTTACTGACATTACTTCAATGCCGGTCTTTGTCATAACAGGGTAGATGCCTGTGTTGTCGCCTGTTGCCTTTTCGTGCAGACCGAAAGCCTTGGGGATAGACGGACCTGTTATATCTGCGTCGAGCACAGCGGTCTTGAAGCCTTTTCTCTGCATGGTTACAGCCATCAGTGAAGTAACCATTGACTTGCCTACGCCGCCCTTACCGCTTACTATGCCTATTACCTTCTTTATATGTGACAGCTCATGAGGCTTTTCAAGAAAGCTCTGAGGTGTCGTTCTTTCGCCGCAGTTTTGCGAGCAAGAACTGCAGTCGTGAGTACATTCGCTCATAATTTTGTTTCCTTTCGATCAGCAAAAGCCGTTTATGTTGTAAGTATACCACTATTATGCCGAAAAATCAAGGCAGGATGCTAAAAAAGACTTAATTTGTCCGATTTTGAGATGCAAAAATAACCACCTGCCGTACAGGCAGGCGGTTACTGTCAAATCTGATTATTCGTGGTCGTGGTGGCAACCGCAATCGCATTCCTCGTCCTCTAAGCAGCTGAGGTCAAACTCAAGTGTTTCACCACAGTTAGGGCAGGGAATTTCGCCTGACTGGATAACATCAAAGTCAACCGTTATGGTGTTACCGCAGCTGGGGCAGGTAACTTCGTACATATCATCATCGAAGTCCTCGTCACAGCAGTCGTCACAATCACAGTCATCGTAATCGTCCTCATCTTCGCCGTAAACAACATCTTCGAGGCAGTCAACGCTTTCTTCCATATCTGTCATAACGTCAGCTACATCGTTCAGTTCTTCGTCTATATCGCCGAGTGTCAGCGCAATATCGTCAAGTACGTCAACGATAGCGGCGAGCACTTTGCCTTCCTTTGTTGAATCATCTACACCCAGACCTTCTGCAAGTCCCTTGATGTATGATACCTTTTCTGCAACTGTCATAGTAAAAATCCTCCTTTTACTTTCTGTAGTTACATATAGTAATCACGTTCTGAGATTACTTGTTTGTAACACGCTCCATATATTCACCTGTTCTTGTATCGATACGGATAATATCGCCGATTTCAACGAACAGAGGAACACGGATTTCAGCGCCTGTTTCAAGAGTAGCGGGCTTAGTTACGTTTGTAGCTGTATCGCCTCTGAAACCGGGGTCTGTATCTGTAATTTCAAGCTCTACAAAGTTGGGGGGCTCTACGCCGAATACCTTACCCTTGTAAGAGAGAATTTTACATACCATATTTTCCTTAACAAACTTGAAGTTGTCTGAAAGCTCTGCCTTGTTTATCGGTACATCTTCGTAAGTTTCGGAATCCATGAAGTGATAAAGGTCACCGTCGTTATAGGTGTACTCCATATCCTTTCTCTCAACGTATGCTGTGGGGAACTTAGCTGTGGGGTTGTAGGACTTTTCAACTACCGAACCCGTAATTACGTTTCTGATCTTGGTTCTTACGAAAGCGGCACCTTTACCGGGCTTTACGTGCTGGAACTCAATGATCTGCATTACGTTGCCGTCCTCTTCAAAGGTCATGCCGTTTCTGAAATCGCCTGCTGTGATCATATTTTAAAATACCTCCGTATATTTTATCGGGTTTATGCGGAAAATACCGCCGCTGAAAGTCGTTTTTTGTTTTTAATCTCTCAGCCCCATATTCTATCTATTATATTTTACATTATTCCGACCGTAATTGCAATACCTTTTTGAAAATTTTTATCAATTCGTGCTGTGCATTCTGTTTTCTTTATTACCTTGACAGTTTTGAAGCATCGCATTTCAACGGAAGAAATCTTCAATTAAGCAAATTAAGCTATTATTTTGCCTAAATTTCTGTGTAACGATGTTACAATAGGTCAATATGTGGAAAATGCGTGGTGATGTTTGTGCATTATCAACAAAAAAGCAAAGCCGCTTTGTTGAGTTTGCCTATTGAATATAAAAACGTTTTCATTTATAATGAAGATAGCAAATTTTATATTTGTGCAAACGCAAAACGAAATTAATGGAGGACATTAAAATGAAGTTAAGAAAAATTATGGCAGGCATTGTTGCTGCATCAGTAGCAGGTACGATGGCTGTTGCAGCATCAGCACAGTATGATGCATCCGTTATGTACGCTGACGCTGACTGGTATCCCTCAATTATGGATGCTACCGGCCACACAGAAGGCTCAGACGGTACAGTCACAGAGTGGACAGCAGGCACTGCAGAAGTTACTAAGGACGGTACATACACAGTATCTATCGCTGACATCAAGGCTTCCGCTGTTGATGAAGAAACAGGCGAAGAAACAATGGCTGCTGTAACAGCTGAGGGTGCTATGGTTTTCAATGTTGATATTGCTGACCTCGCTAAGGATTTAGGCATAGGCGTTGACGCTGAAGGCTATGATGGTCTCAAGACCGGCGCTGAGAAGATGGAATTCGCTAAGTCAAAGGGTGTTAATGTAACAGACGTTAAGATTACACAGGTTAAGGACGGCGAAACAACAGAAATCGCTGTTGATTCCAGCAAGGTTCTCTTCGGTGATATCGAAGGTAAGGGCAAGTTCCGTATTGAACTTTACAACGAATACGGTGATACAAAGAATGATGCTCCTTTAAAGGTTTCGGACATCTACTTCAATGAGGGCCTGAATGTTACATTCACAATCTCAGGTATCGACGCTATCCTGAACGGCGGCAGCACAACTCCTGACGAAACAGAAGCTCCCGCTACAGACGCTCCCGCTACAGACGCTCCTACAACAGGCGATTCTTCAAAGCCCAACTCAAACACAGGTGTTGAAGGCGTAGCAGCAGTTGCAGGCGTTGCTGTCGTAGCTGCAGGTGCAGTTATCGTTGCTAAGAAGAGAAAGTAATTTCTGTTCACGGTAAAGTACATTAAAATGTAACATAAGCCCATGCGTTTCGGTGCGTGGGCTTTTTGTATATGATTTTTCATAAAGCAACGGGAGCGGTTGTGATACAATTTCTCAGCTTATCATGTTTCACTGAAATTGCAATGCAACATATTGTAAAAAAGTCAGAACAATAAATATTGTGCTAGCATCGCTGAAAACAGTTTCTGTGCCAATAAGCTGTTAATAATTCCGTGAGTTTATCAGTGCAACTGCACTGTCACCGACTATCCAAAAAGAACGCTGCTATCCTGAGATATCTGTACTAAAATGGAACTAAGTGAGCGTCAGCGACCCGCTTATACAAACGTTTAAAACTCAGTCGTTTGTGTGTCTTATCGCCAACACAATTCTTGGCTTATGAACGCTTTGTTGGTTTCGCATCCTAGCGAAACTTTGGGCGTTCAACTTCGGGCATCCTTGCCCGTCCCTTGCTAAAGGGAGCTGGCTTGCGGCAAAGTTATATCGTCATATTTCGCACCAACATTTGCAATATCATTAACGTTAAAATCAATTCATCTTTATCTGCCGCAAGACTGAGGGATCGCTTGCTTCTACCCTCATCGTTACAATGAACATAAGAGTACAATGAACATAAGAGAAACTTTATTACATTTTATACTGAGAAGTGCTACCCGACAAACAGCACAATCGGTAGCTTGCTATCAATGTTAGAACCCGTCTTCACAAGCATATGCGTACGTCTTTTCGGCAAATTTTGCCGCAGACTGCGTTAAAAATCCTTGCCGGGCGAAAGCCCGCCTGCGGATTTTTGCCTACTCTGCAACAAAATTATGCTCGAAAATCCGCACACATTTCTTATGAAGACAGGTTCTTAATTACTAAAACGGTATATCAAAAGTCCACTAAAAACAACATACCAAAAAAGTGAGCCGTGCGCACTATTTTTGCGCTTCGACTCACTTTTTCTTTTTCTGGTTGTGTCACAGCCCCGAACTTGTTTACTTATTATCCTTGCCGAAAGGTGTTGATAAAGCACTGAGCGGGAAAGGCGGATTTGCAAGCGGTTTGCAGGCAAGCGATAACAGCAGATATTCGTTATCGTCTGCGGCAATCCTGTTTATTTTAAGCTCGCCGCATTTCTTACAGCGGTGTATCAGCGCCCATTCACCGTCGGGACGGACATAAATGCTGATAGGCTCCATTATCCCTCCGCAATCGGCTGAGCGGTCGCCGGGTATGTTGTCAAGATGTATGCTTGATAAGCAGTGGGGGCAATGATTACGGTTGTTTGTGCCGCAGTCCCTGACTGTAATGAATTTTCCGCAGGCTTTGCAGTTAAAGCCCTCGTCCTGCGTTCCGTCATCGGTTACTACAGTGTGATATTCGGTTTCTTTGTGTATATTCTTTACGGGTTCGTCTGTGCGTCTGCGTCTGTTCATATTTCCGTCCTTTTCAGATTATTAAAAACGGCAGGTGTATTTCAACCTGCCGCAGTTAAATTAAATTATACGGGCATTACCTTGTTAGCTTTATCAGCGTGTTCAGCGTCAATGCCAAGCTGTTTGTCCTTACGCTTTTCAAAGAACTTTTCAGCTACCTGACCGAACATAGCGTAGCTTAATACGTCCTCGTCCTGCTGTGACCACTTAGCACATTCAGCCTTCAGCTTTTCAAGCTCAGGTTCGATAAGGTCTGCGGGACGGCAGTCGATAGGCTGTTCGTCACCGAGAATCTTCTTTCTGAACTCAGGATCGATAGGAGCAGGTGTCTTACCGTAGCTGCCCTTTACAAGACCCTTGAATTCCTTTGTTACAGTCTTGTAACGCTCACCGAGAATTACATTGAATACAGCCTGTGTACCAACGATCTGTGATGTAGGTGTAACAAGGGGAGGGAAGCCTGCGTCGGCTCTTACACGGGGAACTTCCTTAAGAACCTCCTCAAACTTGTCAGACTTGCCTGCCTGCTTAAGCTGAGAAAGGAGGTTTGAAAGCATACCGCCGGGAACCTGATATATAAGAGCGTTAGCGTCAACTGCAAGGAGCTTGGGATCAAGCAGACCGCTGTCGATGTACTTCTTGCGGAGCGTCATAAAGTATTCCCTTATCTCTGTGAGGAGCTTTAAGTCAAGTCCTGTATCATACTCTGTACCCTTTAATGCGGCAACCATTGACTCTGTGGGAGCGTGCGATGTGCCGAGCGCTAAGGGTGACATTGCTGTGTCTATAACGTCAACGCCCGATTCGATACCCTTTAACAGACACATTGAAGCAAGTCCTGATGTGTAGTGTGTGTGAAGCTGGATCGGGATATTTACAGCACCCTTGAGTGCCTTTACAAGTCTTTCTGTTTCATAAGGAGTAAGCAGAGCTGCCATATCCTTGATACAGATAGAATCTGCACCTGCTTCTTCGATTCTCTTTGCATAGTCGATGTAGTACTGTTCTGTGAATACCTCACCGAGTGTGTAAGAGATAGCTATCTGAGCGTGTGCGCCTTCCTTCTTGGCAGCCTTAACGGCTGTTTCGAGATTTCTTATATCGTTGAGCGCATCGAAAATTCTGATTATATCAATACCGTTTGCTACAGACTTCTGAACGAAATATTCCAGTACATCGTCAGCATAGTGACGGTAACCGAGCATATTCTGTCCTCTGAAGAGCATCTGTAACTTTGTGTGAGGCATTTCACGTCTTAATATACGCAGTCTGTCCCAGGGATCTTCATTCAAGAAACGTAAGCATGCGTCAAATGTAGCACCGCCCCAGCATTCAACCGAATGATAGCCCACCTTGTCCATTGTGGAAAGGATAGGGAGCATTTCTTCAGTAGTCATTCTGGTTGCGATAAGCGACTGATGAGCGTCACGCAGTACGGTTTCGGTAATTCCTACTTTTGCCATAACCTTTATTATTCCTTTCAGTCAAGAGTTACGCATTGATTGTTGCAATCAGTGTGCCTGTTTCAACAGACTGACCCTTTGTAACATTGATGCTTGCAATTGTACCGTCACAGCTTGCTACAACGTCGTTTTCCATCTTCATAGCTTCGAGAACTGCGATTACTGTACCGTTAGTAACCTTAGCGCCTACTGTGAGCTTAACGTCTACGATAGTACCGGGCATGGGAGCGTTTATCTTAACGCCGCCCTGTGCGCCTGCGGGAGCAGCGGGAGCTGCAGCCTTCTTGGGAGCGGGAGCTGCTGCGGGTGCGGCAACGGGTGCTGCACTGCCGTCTGTTTCTTCAACGGTTACATCATAAGCGGTACCGTTTACTGTGATATTGTATCTTTTCATAACAAAAATCCTTTCTTATGTCGATTAATATACGAAGTTAACGTGCTTTTTAGCAGGAGTAACAACTCTCTTTGAAGATGTTGCTTCAATTGCAGTAGTCAGTGCGGACTTTGTATCCTCGGCTGTGATAACTCTGTCAACATAGCCGTTAGCCGCAGCTGTGAATGCGTCAGCCTCGTTTTCTGCATATTCCTGAGCCTGCTTTGCATTGTCTTCCGAAACACCGTTTAAGAATACAACTGCCGCTTCGGGAGTTGTGGGAGCGATAACAGCGTCCTCCCATGCAAATGTGAAGTCGCTTCCTGCCGCTGTGCTTGCGAGTGCAACATAAGCACTGCCGTAAGCCTTGCCTGTTACAACTGCAATCTTTGCCGTTGTAGCTGAAGCATAAGCCTGTGCGAGCTTTGCACTGTCACGGATGCTTCCTGCAAGCTCAGCCGCACTTGACTTTTCAAAGCCTTCACTGTCAACGAATGTAACAACGGGAATCGAATAAGCGTCGCAAAGAGTAACGAAACGTGCAATCTTTGCGCTGTCGTCGGCTGTAAGCTTTGCACCGTTGTTTGTACCAACAAAGCCTGCTGTTCTCCAGTTGAGGCTTCCTATTGCGGTAACCGCAGATGTACCGAACTGCTTGTAAAGCTCAATAACGCTTTCCTTGTCGGCTACCGAGCTGATAAGCTCGATGCCCTTGAGGTCTGCCGATACAGTCGCATCGTTTTCCATATAATAATCGTTTCCTGCTGTTTCAAGATTGTTCGCAGGGAGAACGGATAATAACTGCTTAGCCTTAGCTATAGCTTCATCGCTGTCCTTTGCAAGAATAGCCGCTACACCTGACTTTGCAGCATTCTCGGCTGTACCCGCACCTGCCGTCTTATCATCGGCTGTAAAAGGTGCTGTCATGAACAGTTCTGATTTTTCTGTCATAATGACCACATCAGCCATACAAGCTATCATAGCGGCTGTGCCTGCGCAAAGGCCGTCTACTACAGCTATCTGGGGAACAGCACCCGAAAGTGCCGCACTCATCTTGGCTATCTCGCCGTATGCACCGAGTGTCTTCATACCTTCCTTGATATCTCCGCCCTTTGAGTCAAAGATACCGATAACAGGAGCGCCGTTCTTAAGTGCCAGCTCGTAAACTTTCTTGATTTTGAGAGCTGCCGCAGTGTTTACCGCACCTGCGTTAACGCTTGTGTCCTGAGCGTACGCATATACGACTGCTCCGTCAACATAGCCGTAACCGCTTACAACGCCTGTCTTTTCACCGTTTGCTCCGACAAATTTGCCAAGCTCGACAAAGCTGTCCTCGTCAAACAGAGAGATGAGCTTGTTTGCAGCTTCGCTTGCGGCTGTCTGCTCCATTTCAGCAATTGTTTTCTTCATTGCCAGAATTCCTCCGTTCTCGCTTTTCTGTGAAGCGGTAAGCTGCTGAAACAAGCGCCGACCGCCGTTGTATAATTATGCCCGTGGGCACATCATATTCGAGTATAATTATAGCGCATTTCAGCTTTAATAACAAGCGAAATTCGCTATTTTTTGCAACTTTTATGAGATGTGAAAAAATTATCAATGTCTGAGATGTGATTATCGTTGTTTTGCACAAAACCACGTTTTAAAAGTTCATTCCATACCGTTTCCGACTGCATATTTACGGTACACTTATTTATATAGTGATTGAGTGCGTAGTTCATAGCCGTTCTCATAAGTCCGTCAACAAGCATTATGTACGGTGTTTCAAGAGTTTCTACAAACAGCGTTTCACCGTCTGTGGTGCAGGTAATAGCTCCTACCGGAGCGCCGTCATCCTTTGCCTCAAACACCAGCTTGTCGGAAATGTCCTTGTTTCTCAGTATCGTTATCATTTTCTTGCCGTTCTCTTTGCTGATTTATCGCTTGAAACCAGTGCTTTCAGTCCCTTTAACTCTTCTGCGGTAAGGTCTGCCCATTCGCCTGGCTTCAGCATACCGAGCTTTACGTTTCCGACAGCGTTTCTTTTAAGACGCACTATCTGCAATTTAACCGCTTCGCACATCTTTCTTATCTGTCTGTTCTTGCCCTCTGCAATTGTAAATTCAAGCACGGTCCTGTTTTCTTCTTCGGTCAGAACCGCAACAGTGCAGGGAAGCGTAATCCCCGTGTCAATCTTTACGCCTGACGCAAGCGTTGTCAGCTTGTCATCTGTTACCTCGCCCCTTACTGTAACACGGTAACGTTTCTTTATATGACGGGACGGGTGCATAATGGCGTTTGCAAGTGCGCCGTCATTTGTGAGTATCAGCAGTCCCTCGGAATCCTTGTCAAGTCTGCCGACAGGGTAAACACGCTCGTCGATATCGTCCAGAAGGTCGGTAACTATCTTTCTGCCGTGCGTATCCGCCATAGTGGTCACATAGCCTCTCGGCTTATACAGCTTTATGTATCTCAGCTGAGTGCCGGATGAAGCTATCTTTTCGCCGTTTACCGTTACTATATCGTTTTTGGGATCTGCCTTGTCGCCAATGGAAACAGGTCTGCCGTTTACCTTTACACAGCCCTGTTCGATATATTCCTCGGCTTTTCTGCGTGAGCAGTAGCCGCTGTCTGCTATTATCTTCTGTAATCTCACTTTTTCCATTGTTCCTATAGTCCTTTCATATTCCGTTCAAGTGCAGTCAGCGTGTAAGCAGTCCTGCAATGAATTTATATATCACGGTAAAAAAATCCGTTTTCTGTTCAGTCTGTACACGGCTTTCAGTCGCTCTGAGGTCAGCCGTTGCAATAGCCTTTCCGTTCAGCTCATAGCATATTTTCCCGACTTTATCGCCTGCGGATAATCCTGCATAAATAAATCCGGGCAGATAAATCTTGACCGTTACTTTTTCTTTCTGCTCATCGCAAAGCGGCAGTTTCACACTGTCGCACTTTACGCCGACTGTTTCCTTATCCGATCCGATCACAGGCAGTACAAGCCGTGACGAATCATAAGTAAAATCGCACATCTTTACCTTTTCAAAGCCGTAATCCAGCATTTTTGTGTGGTCGCTCCAGTCGTTCGGGGCATTCAGCGTTACCGCTATAAGTTTCACACCGTCACGCTCGGCACAGCTTACAAGCGTTCTTCTCGCACTGTCGGTAAACCCTGTTTTTACACCGATACAGCCGTCATAGCTTGTGAGCAGTTTGTTGGAATTTACAAGCCACCGCTCGTTTACCGGGTTTCCGAATGCCACCTTTGCTTTTGGCAAGCCACATATTTTTGCAAAGTCTTTATTGTTCATCGCCTCCCGTGTAAGCAAGGCAAGATCATAGGCACAGGAATACTGACCGTCTGCGTCAAGCCCCGACGGTGTGACAAAGTTCGTATCGTTCATACCGATTTCTTCGGCACGTTTGTTCATAAGTTTTGCAAATTGCAATTTGCTTCCGGATATATTTACCGCCGCCGCATTTGCCGCATCGTTTCCCGAAGGCAAAAGCATACCGTAGCATAAAGCTCTGCGTGTTACAATATCGCCTTCCCGAAGTCCCATAGAGGTTCCTTCGACCTTTATGGCGGTCGGGTCTACCTCGAATTCCTTGTCGGGCTCTCCTGCCTCAAGGGTCAGCAGAGCTGTCATTATCTTGGTCGTGCTTGCTATCTGTCTGTGTTCTTTTTCGTTCTTTGAAAAGAGAACCGTACCTGTATTTGCTTCAATCATTATCGCACTGACAGCCGATACTCCGATTCCGCTTTTATCGGTATTTTCAAGATAACACAGTTTTTCTCCGCTCTCGGCATAAACTGTCACAGTCGCAGTAACGGTAAAAATCACGGCAGCTGCGACAGATAGAATCTTTCTTTGCATAGCGTTGTCCTTTCCGCATAGTTTTGGTATATCTTATGCGAAAAGGACAGATGTTATTGCTTATTCTTCTGTTTTTTCTTCGGATTCTTCGTCATCCTTAGAGAAGATAGCCTTGATCTTGGAAATAAGGTCGGGTACGCCGCTGATTATACCGTCGATAGCACTGTTGCCGGTTGCACCAAGCTCAAGCATTTTAACGTCGCCGTCACGCTGTACTACGATAAAAGCCTGCGGATTTATCGTGATGCCTGCACCGCTTCCGCCTGCAAATACTTCCTTGGGAGCTTTTGTGGGCAGGTCTGAGCCGCCGGCAACGAAGCCAAAGCTTACTTTTGATACGGGGATAATTATTGTTCCGTCGGGAGAAGTGATAGGGTCGCCTATTATAGTGTTTACGTCAACAAGCTCTCTTATCTTCTCCATAGAAGTTCCCATAAGTCCGTTGATTGGATGCTGTTCTGCCATTTTGATTTCCTTTCCGAAAGCTCACGCTTTCTCTGCTTTTGGCTTTGTTTTGCTTTCAGCCGTTGCAGTTTTATTTACATTCTTTGAATTTATCTTCAAATATAATTTTGCTGTTCTGAATAACAGCCATAAAGCGCAGCCTATGGCTGTTCCGAGCCTCAGTTTTACTTTGCACGAAAGCTCGTACTCCGTTTTTCCTGAATTGAAATCTGCTGAAATGTCTATCTTTTTAACGTCAAGCTTTACCGCTTCATATAGTAGTGCTATTGCGGTATAAACGATCCAGTTTATCTTGCCGTAATTCATCGCCGCCTGCGCCGCATCCTCGCCGCTTGCCGTTATAAACAGATAAAAGTTGGTTACACGGATATGGCTGATAAGCCGTTTAACGGGTTTTGAAGCAGATGAGATGAGCTGTTTTACAAATTCAATCGTTTCGCCGATGTCGCCGCTCAGCCCGAGCTTTGACAAAAGACCGCCATCGTTGTTGTCTGCATTTTTTTCGATTTTACCCGTTTTTTTTGCAGAGCTGTTCTTGCCGGACTTGTCAGCGTCGTTTTTATTTGTTTTTTCAACAGATTTCGCGTCATCTGTTGAAACAGACTTTCTTTTATTGTCCGTATGTTGCTTTTGTTTTTTCTGCTTTTGCTTTTTCTGCTTTTCGTCCTCCGGAGAAACAGAGAAAATCGTTATACCGGCGTATTTTATTTTTATCCTTGTTTCATCGTTAAGGTGCACGTTTACTGTTACCGACAGCATGAGAGCAAGTACGATGATGAGCAATATATCTATGAAAATAAGCCAGCCCATAAGCCCTCCGTTTTTGCCCGTATCCTGTCGGTAAAAGTATCCGCAGAGAAAAGCAATTTATTCCTCGTTTGCGCCGATATCATCAGCGGTATCGTCACCGTAATCGATATCCTGCTGTAATGCGCCAAGCTCATTCAGGTTCAGCTGACCGTCCTCATCGGGAAGGCTCGGAAGCTGTGCCAGACTTTCAAGCTTGAAGCAGCGCAGAAAGTTGTCTGTTGTCTTATATGTGATAGGTCTGCCGGGCAGTTCAAGTCTGCCTGCCTCGTATAAAAGTTCACGGTCAACAAGAGTGTTTATAACGCCCGAACTGTCAGTACCTCGTACCTGTTCGACAAACGCTTTTGTAACAGGTTGATTGTACGCAACGACTGCTAGCACTTCAAGTGCCGCAGGAGAAAGTCGTGACTGACGCTTGTTTTCCATTGCACGTTTTATATAAGGTGCGTATTCTTCTCTTGTCGCAAGCTGATACGAGTTTTCAAGCCGCAGTACTCTTATCGCACTTCCGGACACATTGTATCTTCTTTCAAGCTGGTCGATAAGCTTTGATACCGTTTCCGGCTCGATGCCGCTTGCTTCGCTCAGCCTGTCAAGTGAAATCGGTTCACCCGATGCAAACAGCAGAGCTTCGATTATACAAAGTGATTCGTTGTAATTCAATTATCCGCCGCCTCGCTTTCATCCGGTTCTCCGAAAGAGAATTCTTCTTCTATTTTATCCTTAGGCACAAAGTGAAGATATTTGTTGTCATCGGTAAACTTTATACGGCTGTTCTTAGAAAGCTCTAAAAGTGCCAGAAACACAGCTACGCAGTCCGATCTGGACTGACCCTTATATAACGAATTTACTTCAACCTTATGACCGTCATTTATACGCTTTAACACATATACTATTTTTGTGAATACGCTGACAAAGCTCTTTGCAATGGCAGGCTTTACATGAGGCACGGCTTTTCGTACCGCATCCTTGTAGTTTAAGTTCGACATTGCCAGAAAAAGCTCGTCCGGCTCGTGTATGCCGAGATATGCCTTGTTTTCTTCCACCTGTACGGGCGGACGCACGAACACATCATCGCCTACCCAGCTTTTCTGTAGCTGCAATGCTATCTGCTTGCACATAGCGTATTCTATCAGTACGCCCTGAAGCTCTTTCTTCATTTCTTCCGCTTCGTGCTTTGGCAGAAGTGCGGCTGACTTTATGTAGATAAGCCTTGCCGCCATTTCGAGAAATTCGCCCGCTATTTCTATATCGGCCTGCTTCATACGGTCAAGATACAGCATAAACTGTTCGAGCAGAAGGGAGATCTCTATATCGTAAATATTCAGCTTATGCTTTGCGATAAGGCTCAGCATAAGATCGAGCGGCCCTTCATAGACCTCCAGCTTGAATTTCAGTTCCTGCATTTCTTATGCTCCGAGAGGTACGAGCGGAACGAAAGAGGTTGTAAAATCAAGAAAGCTCATAACCGCATTGTCAAGGAAGTTCAGCGGTGCATTAAGTACACCTGTCCAGCAGATAGCAAGTACGGCAAGCATTATATACTGCTCGTACTGCATCAGCTTGAAATATGTTCTTTCCTTTAAGAATACGAGCATTATTCTTGAACCGTCCAAGGGCGGTATGGGGAGCAGGTTGAACACTGCAAGCGAAACGTTGATGCTTGCCGCCATATCAAAAGCGTAGTAAACATATGCTACAACATCGGGATTTGAAGCACCGAAGAAGAACCATACAAGCTTTCCGATAAGTACGAAAATGTATGAGAGTATAACATTGGATAAAGGTCCTGCCGCCGCAGTCAGTGCCATGAACGTTCTTGCGGAAACCTTTCTTGCTCTGACGGGGTTTACGGGTGCGGGCTTGCCCCAGCCTAGTCCGACAGTAAGCATACCTATAGTACCCCAGAGATCCCAGTGCCTTATCGGGTTCAGCGTGATTCTGCCCGAATGAAGTCCTGTATCGTCGCCCAAAAGATATGCCGCAAAGCAGTGAGAGCATTCATGTATCGGTATGGCAATAAGCAGGATAACCGCATAAGCGAATATAGTGATGATAATGCTCCGCTGATCGCCAAGACTGTTCATTATATCAAGTAACATAGATTTTCCTTTCACATTTGAAAATTACCGCTATTAAGACAGTATATTCATATTTTATTATACACTATTACCGCCGCATTTGCAACTGTTTTTTGCTTTATGTCTTATTTTCGGCTGTCATACGGCGGTTATGCGATAAATTATTATAGGGGATAAAAATAAACCGCTCATTAAGAGCGGTCGGAATTATTTCTTATCTTTCTTTACATTGATTTCGGGAATAGCCACATTGTCGTAATTTACCGGCTCTTCGTCTGTTTTCTCGGTATCGCTTTGTTTTTGCTCTTTTGCGTATACCTCCGGAAAAGCGAGATTGTCATAAAGAACATTGTAGTTTTCCTCCGAATGTCCTGCTTTACCATTCATTTTTTCTTTTTTCTTTTTCTGCTTGTCTTTATCTTTGCCGAACATATAAATCCCTCCAAAAAGCAAACCGCCGTAGGTTTACAGCATATTTATAAAGAACGTGATGGTGATACTGTTGAGAAAATCCGCAAACAGACTGCCTATAAGCGGAACAAGGAGATACGCCTTTACAGACGGTGCATACCTCTGACATATAGCCTGCATATTAGCCATTGCATTTGGTGTTGCGCCCATACCGAAGCCGCACATACCGGCTGTCAGTACTGCCGAGTCATAATCTCTGCCCATAATTCTGTATACGACAAAATAGGAATACAGGAACATCAGCAGTACCTGTCCGCCGAGCATGATTATCAGCGGTAATGCAAGGTCGGCAAGCTGCCAGAGCTTCAGTGTTATCATTGCTATTCCGAGAAATAACGACAGGCATATACCGCCGAGGTCGTTTATTTCGCCCATATGAATAGTGATCTTGCCCGTGTATTCGCCGATATTACGCATAAGAGCGGCAACAATCATCGCACCGATGTATATCGGGAACGTCATTCCCGTCATAGTCAGCAGGTAGGAGATTACCGTGCCTGCGCCGACAGCGAGTACAAGCTGATATACGGCGGGAGCATACATAGAGAAGTGACGCTCGTGCTTCTTGCCTTCTTCGACAAGCAGGCTGTCATCTTCGGGTACGACTGTCTTTAATAGGTCGTGCTTTACTATAAGCCGTCTGCCGATAGGTCCTCCGATAAGGCTTCCTGCGACAAGTCCGAATGTAGCCGCCGCAGTACATAGGGTGGTAGCGCCCGATACTCCGAGATCCTCAAGAACAGGACCGAATGCACCTGCCGTACCGTGACCGCCGACCATAGGAATCGAGCCTGTACACATACCTATAAGCGGATCGAGTCCGAGCAGATTTGAAAGTCCGAGTGCGGCGAAGTTCTGTCCGATTATCAGCAGTATGACCAGTATCAGAAATACTATCATTGACTTTCCGCCGCTTTTGAGGACTTTAAGGTTTGCCTGGAAGCCTACAGATGTGAAGAACAGTACCATACAGACTTCTTTCAGTGTATCATCAAAGCTGACGTCTGCAAGACCCGTGCCGTGCAGGATGCAGGTGAGTATCGCAAACAGCAGACCGCCTATAACGGGTGCGGGAATGCAGAACTTTTCAAGGAAATGTATCTTTTTGCGCAGAAATGCGCCAAGCATCAGGACAAGCACAGCTATTGCTACTGTCTGATACATATCAAGTGCTATGCTCATCTTGTTACTCCGTTTCTACGTTTATTCCGTTTTCGCCGTAATACTCGGCGGCACCCGGATGAAACGGGATATTGATGCCGTTGACAGCTGATTTTCTGTCGTTTACGATATTTACGGGAAGTGCGTTTTGTATGGTTTCTGAGTTATCGAAAATCGCTTTGGTTATCGCTTTTACTGTGTCTTTGGAACACGAATTTCCTGCAAGCAGTACAGCGGTAACACCTATAGTCTTGACGTCTTCGGTCTGACCTTTGTAAGTGCCTGTCGGTATCGTGCAGGCAGAGTAGTAGCCATAGGAGCTTACAAGGTCGTTTATTCTATCGCTGTCAAGCGAAACAAGACGTGCAATGTCCTTGTCGCAGAGTGATTTTACAGTGGGATTAGGTGCGCCGATAGTGCAGAAAAATGCGTCAATAGTGCCGTTTTCAAGCTGACTTGCGGCATCCTTGTAATCAAGGTTTACCGTCTTTATCATATCCTCGGCAATGCCGTATGAAGTCAGTATCTGCCTTGCGTTATGCGCAGTACCGGATTCTTCTTCTCCGATGCTTACAGTCTTTCCTTTAAGATCCGAAACGCTTTTTATATCACTGTCACTGCGTACTGTGATCTGACAGCTTTCGGTGAACAGTCCTGCTACTGCGCCGAAATCATGGTATTCTTCGGTAAAGCCGTTTCTGCCGTTCCACGCATCGTCTATTATGTCGGTCTGAACCACTGCCATCTGAAGATAGTTTTCTGAGAGCAGACGCATATTTGCGGCAGAGCCTGCCGTCCTTTTGATATTGATATTGTAGCTTTCGAGCGAATCTATAGCATTCAGTTCACTGCCGAAAATGTAGTAATTTCCGCCCTCAGCCGCTGTGCCGATTCTCACTTTGTCACTTAGGTCGCAGCCGCCGCATAAAAGCAGTATTGCACTGCATAACAGCGGTATCAAGAATTTTTTCATTTTTCACCTCAGGTTATATTGTATAAAAGATATTGTAGCAAGAATTTATTGTAATGTCAAGTAGGAGAAGTTGACGGTTGAGGGGATATGTGGAAGATGTTTTGATATGTTTATTGAATTCGTAAAAATCACAGTAAAATAAACTCAAAGACCTCTACGAATTTTCACTGAGATGTCGGTTATTAGTTTTCATCCCCCAAGATAAATGTTGAAGTTTTTATCAAGCAACGTTTTCACGAGCTCCTCGTTGCTCTTTATCCTGTGCTGTGTTTCAATTCCGTAGGCACTGTCAAAGTCGGTGCTGTGCAAATCGCTTCCTGCGGTGATAACCGTATCTGCATTGCCGAAAACACGGATTGCTTTTTCGTTTTCAATATCACGGTTTCCTCTGTTGTAGCCCTCAATTCCGTCAACTATCGAAATATCCGGTACTTCATCTGGATTTTTTATGTAATCTCTGTCACGGAAAGGATGAGCGTAAGCTATAAATCCGCCGACTGAGTGGATCTCTTGTGCCCATATATTCAGATCGGCATTTCTCAGAAACGGACGTGATAAAAGAAATTCCGGCTCAAAGCCGTATGCTAAAAATTCCTTGCCGTTACCGTAGCCTTCTTCAATGCCGAAAAACAGGTCAAAATCAAGTTCTGCGGCGATTTTTCTGCCGTTCGTGTATGCCTTGCTGTATTGCATAATAAGCTGTTCCCACGGCAGAGAACGTGAAACACAGGTGTTGCCTCTTATAAAATGGTTTGTTACAACAGCACCCGAAAAACCGATTTTTACATACTGCTTTATCATATCTTCTATCGTATCAACTGCGCAGGCACTGCCTTCTTTGGTGTGCATATGCAATTCGTATCTGTATTTCATAATGTGTACTCCTTTTGTTTTGCAATTTGTTATAGGTATATTGTAGCACATTTCGGCGGATTTGCAAAGGGAGAGAATGTGCGGGTTAAGTAAAGTCGCACAGCAGGAATGAATAATACAAAAAGAAAAGTCCCTCTTACGAGCGACTGTATGAAAAAAAGCTTTAAAAGGAATCAAGTATGATTTTTGGATTTTGCTGTGTTGATCGAAGCTATAAGGATACGTTTTATTTCAAGGCAGTCTGTAAGCAAAGAAACGCTTGATTTTTCATCGATATATTCTGATTTATAAAGTAATTTAATCCAATATTCAGTTTCTGCTGTTTCTTTTAATGCTATATGCATTTTTGAAATAAAGTCCGCTTTACTTTGACCATAATTTGCTTCGTTTATATTAGCACCTATGCTCGTTCCGCTACGGACGATTTGCTTTGAAATAATTGTTTCTTTTTTGTTTTTTATCAGATACTGATTTAATTTTACTATTCTAGCCGCAAAAGAAATAGACTTGTCGATAAGTATGTTTTCTTTCATTGTACCACAACTCCTTTTTAATTATTATAACAACATTCCCCCATTTCGTCAATTATTCATTATTCATCAGCGAAGCGACTTCATTATTCATCATTCATTAAGAAAAGTCGCACAGCAGAAATGAATAATGAATGATGAATAATGAAAAATGAATAATACAAAAAGAAAAGTCCCTCTTACGAGCGACTTTTCTTTTTGGCACCCCCTGCGGGAATCGAACCCACAACTAACCCTTAGGAGGGGTTTATTATATCCATTTAACTAAGGAGGCGTGCTTGTATATTAAATTAACAGATAACATTATACACTATCCGTCTTTAATTTGCAAGCACTTTGTAAAATTATTTATAAAGTTTTCCGTCACAGACCGTCAGTATCCTGTCAGCGTAAGCGGCGTCGTTAAGATCGTGAGTGATAAGAATTACGGTTTTACCGCATTCGTGACGTGAGCGCAGAAGCTCCATGACCTCCTTGCTTGAGCGGCTGTCAAGGCTTCCGCACGGTTCGTCTGCGAGGATAAGCTCGGGGTCGGCGGCTATTGCTCGTGCAATTGCTACACGTTGTTGCTGTCCGCCCGAAAGCTCATACGGCTTGTGCGACAGCCTTGCGGATAATCCCACAGCTTCAAGCGCCGCTTTACTGCGTGCTATACGCTTTGCAGACGGCATACCCCTGTAGTTAAGCGGCAGAGCAACATTTTCGAGCACGGACAATGTCGGGATAAGGTTGAACGCCTGGAATACAAAGCCTATCTTTTGATTCCTTATACGGCTGAGTTCGCTGTCGGATAGCATTTTTGTATCAAGTCCTGAGAACATATATGTTCCGCTGTCACAGGTGTCGAGCAGTCCGAGAATATTCATAAGGGTGGATTTTCCCGCACCGCTCGGACCTGTAATAGCTATAAATTCACCTTTATTAACTGTAAGATCAACGTTGTCAAGCGCCTGTACCGTACCGTCTGCCATTGTGTAATGTCGTGAAATATCAGTTGCTTTTATCAGCGCTTCGGGGATTGGATGAGCGTTTTTCACTTGCGTATGAATCTACCTCCTTCGGTGAAAAGTATCGGCACGCTGATACGGATGTGTTGGTTATTACACCGGCACCGTGAAGTCCGCAACAACCGTCATGCTGATGTATGCACGGCTCGGTGCATATTATCATATTCATCTGCACACCTTCTTTTTGAGAAATTACAAACCTATTTTTAGCGGCTGTATCTGTAATATTCACAAAATATCAGTAATATTTTCCGCTGCGGCAGTCAAACTAAAGAAGTAAAAGTCAAAAAGGAGAATTAATATGAATTACCGCAGTATATATAGAAAGAAAAAACGCAGAGCGCTCCATATAACAATAATTTCGCTGATCGTTGTCGGAGGTCTTTATCTCAATATGGTACTGCCTGCGCTGATAAGAAATTCTGTGCCGAGAGTTGATGTAATTTTCCCGGAACGTACCGAATATACGCCGTCTGTTACTTGCAGCGGTACTGTAGAATATTCGGAAGTGAAATCGGTAAGGGAAGAGATGCCGCTTATAATAAAAGAGTACCCGGTGAATGTCGGTGACAGGGTCGATCAGGGTCAGACTATAGCAATTGTTGACAAGGATGCTGTATGTGAGATGTTAGCCGGTATGTATGCAGGCTCTGTATCCGATGCGCTGACGTTTGCGGAGCTTACAGACAGCATTCCTCAGAATATATCGTCGCCGGTATCCGGAACTGTTTGTGCTTTAGCCGCAAGCGGAGAGCTGATCAATGCAGGTGCAGATATTGCACAGATAGGCGGAAAGGGCGCACTTGTACTGAATGTTGCGGTGCCCGAGCGAAATCTCACAAAAATAAAAAGCGGTCAGACAGCAAAGCTCAGTGTTTCGTCTGCTGAAGAAACTTTAAGCGGTAAGGTGCTGAAAATCAGCGAAAGCACAAGAAAGCAGTATCTCGGTTCAGTGGAAGAAACGGTAGCCGATGTGACTGTAAGCATCGATGATCCGTCTGAAAAACTTAAAAGCGGTGACAACGGATACGCAGAAATTCAGACCGGGATTAAACGTAATATAGTTACACTGCCTTACAGCGCAGTAATGCAGGACGATAAAAGCGAATACGTTTATGTCATTGAGGACGGAAGAGCGGTAAGGCGTGACGTTGTAACGGGACTCGAGATGGCGAAGGTAACACAGGTGTTCGGGGTAAGCGTTGAGGAAGAGGTTGTTAAAGATACAACAGGAGTAGCGGCAAACGCAGTGATTATGCGAAACCGAAAAGACAGCTCCGACAGCGGGAATATATCGGCAGAAAACGGTAAAACTATGACGGATTGAAAGACGGAGGTAGCAGTATGGGTTTTACATCGGTAATGGCTGATATATGGAGAAGTAAAAGCAGGAGCGCACTTACAATGAGTGCGGTTGCTATAGGAATATTTTCGGTGACGGTTATATCGGCGGCAGGTCAGATAGGTACCACAAAGATAAACGAAAGTCTTGACGATATGGGCGTAAACTCTGTACTTGTTGAGGCTCAGGAGGCAGGAGTTACGCTCGGAGATAACGATATAAAAAAGCTCGGAGATTTGAGCGGAGTGACAGGCGCTATGCCGCTTATGGCGCAGGTCACCAAGTGTGAGCTTATCGAAAGCAATGTTTCATGTATGGTGTGGGGCGTAAATGAAAAAGCCGATGAGATAATATCTATGAAGCCGATACACGGCAGGCTTATCAATGAAGATGACGTGGAAAAAGCGGAGAATATCTGCGTTATCGATGATAAGATAGCACTCGAAACATACGGCAGGACGAACATAGTCGGAAAGACGGTGAGCGTGAATTTCGGCGGCAGGTATAACGATTTTACGGTTATCGGTGTTGCAGAGTCGGGGCTCAGTCCCATACAGAATATGATGAATGACGCTGTGCCGTACTTTGTATATATCCCTTACACGACCGCTCAGAACATCTGCGGCAAGGCAGATTATGACAAGATAGCGGTACTGCTTGACAAGAGCGGTGACGGAGAAACGGCGATAGACGGAATAAAAGCCTGTATGGCTGATGTAAAGGGCGAGGGCAGTATAAAGATCAGCGAGCTTCAAAGCCAGAAGAAACAGCTTGACGGAATACTGACTGCCGCGACCTCTGCATTGTCGTTCACGGCGGGAATATCGCTTGCGGTAGCGTCCGTATCGGTTATGACGGCTATGCTTGTGAGCGTCGGCGAACGAAAACGTGAGATAGGCATAAAAAAATCCCTCGGAGCAAGGAATATAAGAATAGTCGGCGAGTTCTTAGCCGAAAGCACGATGATATGCGTTATCGGCAGTATAGTCGGCATTGCGGCAGGGTGCGCGGTGGCGTTTGTCATAGGTATTGCGGTCGGTGAGAGCTTTGTTATGCAGACGGATATAATGCTTATCGCAGTTGCGGTGTCGGCGGTGATAGGTATGATTTCGGGGAGCTATCCTGCATATAAAGCGGCAAGGATGAAGCCGGTGGATGCGCTGAAGATGTAAAGATTCAAAAAATTCCCCTACCCCCTTGACAGCTAACGATTATTAGCTTATAATATAGCTAATAATCGTTAGCTTTTTATATCGAGGTGAATATATGAAACAAGCCTCCAAAAAGGAAGATACAAAACAACGCATACTTGACGAAGCGTTGCGGCTCTTTTCACAGAGCGGTTATGATGCTGTAAGTGTTGAGAGAATAGCTTCGGCGGTGGGGATAAAAGCGCCGTCACTGTACAAGCATTTCAAAAGCAAGCAGGAGATATTTGACGCTATTGTTGCGGAAACGTACCGCCGTTATGATACATTCACGGACGGCATTGATGTGCACGTTTCCGAAAGCAAAGCAGATGAAAAGGTGTTTGACGGTATTTCCGAGGAAATGCTTGCAAAAAAGGTAAGACAGCTTATAGAATATTCACTGCACGATGAGTATGTCAGCCGATTCAGGCGAATGATGACAATAGAGCAGTTCAGAAACGCTGAGTTTGCGGCTATGTATTCCGAACGGTATCCGGAAAGATTGGTGCGTTATCACGCAGGACTTTTCAGAGTGCTTATCAAGTCGGGAACGATAATCGGAGAAGATCCCGATACGCTGGCACTTGAGTATGTTGCGCCTGTTGTGCTTATGGTTGAAATTTGCGACAGACAGCCCGAAAGGGAAGCGGAGTGCCTGAAACGGCTTGAAGCACACGTCAGAAATTTCTACCGCACATATTCGCCGCATATGGTGAAAACGGCAGAGAAAAGAGGCGGTAAGAGTGACAGATGAAAGTCGTTTTATACTGTGTCCTCACTGCAAGGCAAAAACAAGGGTGAAAATAACACAGGACACGGTGCTGAAGAATTTTCCGCTGTTTTGTCCGAAATGCAAACAGGAGAGCGTTATAAACGTTGAAAATTACATAATTACGTTGATTCAGACAGATGCAAAGACGCAGTGCTGACCTATTTATCGGGGCGGTACTGCGTTATTTTTTTGAAAAGAGGTTTTTAATATGAAATTATATTTCAAGGACGGGGTCACAATTGCGACTACCGTAATGATACTTATCCTTATCGGCTACATAGTATTCAGTATTCTGACACGAAAACAGACACAGCACTGGGGGCTGAGAAGCCTTATACTGCTTGTGTACGGCCTTGTTGTATGCTGTTTTGCCGCAACCCGTGACGGACTTGACAAGACTATTCAGAATGCTATAGACGGAAGCTGTGATCCCGGATTGTTTCAGCTTATCAGCATACCGAACATAGTCGGCTGTATCGGTGCGCTTGCGGTAATTGTCGGAATAATCGCAACGCCGATAGCTAAAACGCAGGCAGCCCGTGAGGTATGGTTTTATATTATGTCGGGCGGAATAACGCTTAAGATTCTTACGGTGGAAATTGCAAGGATTATAGCAATGCTCAGATAAAAGAGGTATTGATAAATATAAAAACAAAACGGACAGCAGGAAAATCTTGCTGTCCGTTGTTTTGTGCGGTCATCTTTATGACCATAGGATATAGAAAGTGTTGAAATCAAATTTTTTCATAGCTTCGGCATCTACGCTGATAAATCCGTACAAAATGAGGAGTGCAACAGCTAAGTATATAAGCGAAACAAAAAAGCAGGCAATACCGTTTTTGATGATTCTGTTTATCGAGAATGTCATAAAAGCACCGCCGTAGAAGAGCAGAGATGAAAAAATGACGCTGAGTGCGGCGCTTAGCGTTTCACCGAAAACCATTATGGGAAAGATATAAGCGATTGTAGCGGTAATCGGTATTACAAGCATTGTAAGCGTTGAAAGCGCATAGAAAAACATATATTTCTTTCTTGTGTGCCGTGACTGCATAATAATCAGAATTACCACTCCGACAGCATACAGCACATATAACAGCATCATATGATCGCAAAGCCATCTGACAACGCCGAAAAGAGCAAGTGCAGGTATCGCAACAGCGGCAAATATAAGGAAAGCGACCACCGATGTTACATAAGTACCGTCAACATAATATACCTCGGCATATTCGTCATAGAATGGGTCAAGCGACTTTCTGTGTCTTATAAAAAGCACCGTTAATCCTCCAGCCCCTGATTAGCCTTCTTTACAAGCAGATAAATAAATCTGCCTATGCCGAGAACAAGGGTGATAAGACCGAGAACCGCACTCAGTAAAAAATACACCACCATAATAACTACACCGAATACGATATTTCCTGAGAATAAAGCACCTAATGAAGCAAATCCGAACATGGATTTCAAGAAGTGCCAACCAAATACAATAGCCGAAACAGCATATAACAAAGAACTGATATTCATGCAAGTGCGGGAAAATGGCTCTATTCCCATAAAGTGAGTAACTACCCCGACTAATAAAACAGCTACAAAGACAATCACCAATATAATCCTCGGTTTGAGGTAGTTTAATTGTTGTGTTTCGGTTTCTCCGAACAGTTTTCTAAACATGAAAATTTCCTCCTTGAAAAGCATAAAATTCTGCTTTCGATTAATAATATACCAAAATGGGATATTTAGATTATACCATAATGGTATAATCTTGTCAAGGGGGCGATCAACATTTTTCGACTGAAAGAGCTTCGTAAAAAGCGAAAGATTTCACAGCTGAAACTGGCGATAGATCTTGACCTTAATCAGAATTCCGTAAGCCGTTATGAGAATGAGCAGCGTGAAGCTGATTATAAAACGCTTATACTTTTTGCAGATTATTTCGGCGTATCTGTTGATTATCTTCTCGGCAGGACCGATAATCCCGAAGTGAACAGATAGTACAGCGTATAGAAAACGGACAGCAGTTCTTTCTGCTGTCCGTTGTGTTGTATCTATGATTTACGCAATTGTCCTATCCGAGATTATCTCCCCGTCCGAAAGCTCAACTATCCGCCTGCACTTTTCTGCCACTGTCCTGTCATGCGTTACTATAACTATGGTTTTTCCAATAGAATTGAGCGACTTCATAACCTCCATTATTTCGTCTGCCGTTGCTTTGTCAAGTGCCGCTGTCGGTTCGTCCGCAATGATTATGTTCGGTCGGTTTACAAGTGCACGGGCAAGTGCGACACGCTGCTTCTGACCGCCCGACAGCTCTTTTACGGGCTTTTTGAGAAGATCACCTATCAGCATTGCGTCGGCGGTTTTGGTGATAAGCTTTTTCATCATCTTGTATTTAACGGCAGGGTTGAATATAAGCGGATATGAAATATTTTCATATACCGTCTTGTCGGCGAGAAGTCCGAAATTCTGGAGCACGAAGCCGATCTCCTCGTTCCTTATCACCGCAATGTCATTATTGCTGTACTTTGTGACTTCATATTCCCCGAGAAAGTACTTTCCGTATGTCTGCTTGTCAAGACAGCCGAGAATATGTATAAGGGTAGACTTGCCTGAGCCCGATACACCCATTACAGCGACCATCTCGCCCTTTTCTATGGTAAGATTTATGTTTTTGAGCGCGTGTACCTCGGCATCTGTGCCTTTGTTGTAATATTTATCGACATTTTCAAGCTTCATCATACGTTCTCATATCTCCTTATTGTTTCAAGCATATTACTGCGTACCAACGTTACAGAGCCTGCAATGCTGACAATTACGGAAATTGCAATCAGATATACTGCAGTGAACAATCCGCTTTGCGCATTGATGATTTCTATAGCAAAAATGCTGTTTATTGCGAGCAGGATAAGTGTAGCGGCAAGCACAGAAATAACCGTTACAGCCGTGTCGCAGACAAGCTCGAGTATTATCACAGAGCGGATTTTACCGCCGCACAGACGGAATACCGCCATTGCTTTTGTGCGTTTTTCGGCATTCAGCAGAATATTGGCAATAACTCCGAGAGTGCCGACTATGGCTATCATTATGAATACAGGCATTAACTGTATCAGCAGCATATTGTCACGGTACAGCAAGTCGGGGTCTGCGGGATAGCGTATATTCATGTACAGATCACCTTTTGCGTCATCACTGTTTGCGTTCAGTCCGTCAATTATACGAGCCTCGGTTTCGGCGAGTGAAGAATTGTTGTTTTTCAGAATTATCACATATTGATAGTAACGCTTATCCTCGCTTTCGCCGGAATAGTCCTTCTGATTTTCGGGAGCGGTGGCAAGTCCGGAGTTGTAGAGAATATCCGCATCGGTATAGAAAGTCGTACCCAAGCTTTCGGTGTCTGCATTATACAGTATTACGCTGTCGAGATAGTTATCGGTGTATTTTCCGACAACAATAAGCTCGGTAATTCCTTTCCCACACTTGTATTTTATTGTGTCTCCGATATTGTACCTCGATGTATAGTTTGCGATTACAGGGATCTTGCCGCCGTAGTCCTTTGACTTGTCCGGTCGTTCTCCCGAAAGTCCTATATCGAGATATTCGCTGTATTCGGTCGAATATCCGAGCAGAGTTCCGTTTATATCATTATAAAACCGATAGAAAGCGTCATCGTCCATATTATTTATCTCGTTGTCGGTTATTCGGCTGTTTACGGAGAAAAGCTCCAATATGGTTTCATGGTAACGCTCGACACGGCAATTTATTCCGTACTTTTCAAACTGTGAGGCTATCTTTACATCGGTTATAGGTGATTTTGACGAGAGTGTACCGTGCAGTATCTTCTTATCATAGCGGTGACTTGTCATGTACGCTTTTTCGGTTAGATAATCCGAAGACGCAGTGATTGCAAAATTGAACAGCAGAGTTGAAAAAATGATACATATCATCATAAGGATAAAATTGCGTTTTTTTGCTCGAAGCAAGGATAATGCAAGAGATAACAGCTTCATATTGCACCTCCGTTTGCGTATGTGGCTGAGGATATGCGCTTAAAGCCGGGCAGTAACGATATTATGATTATAATGCTGTATATTACAAATGACAGCAGATAGTCAAAAGCGGTAGGTACATATTCCATTCTGAGCTTTACCATAAGTGCGGTAAAAATCGGACTCAAAGCAATAGCGCAGATGAATGAAACAGCCGTGTATGTAAGAGTGACTGCCGATAAAAGCAGTGTTATCGGCATTGACTTGCAGCCTGTGACCTTCAGCACATTTATCTGTTCGCTGCAATTATCCGTCAGGTGAAGCATAAGCGTCAGCAGGAGCAGAGCGGTGAATATACCTGTTACCATGATTCCTCCCATGATGATAGCGTAGATTATGATAACAGATTCGTTATTCTCTCTGTTCGGCGGCTGAATATAAACCTCTTCGCCGAGATATTGCTCAAGTGCCTGCAGTTCATCGTCAGACAGATCGGATGTAAAGAAAAAGCGTGCGCCGCCGTATTTTGTCGGAGCGGTATTCTTCATCTCATTTTCAAAATCTTCATCCTTTACATAAATTCCATTGTTGTTATGATATCTGAAAAATGAGTACGGAACAATAAAATCATCCGCTGTTCCTATTACAGTAAGAGTGGTATCGCCCTTGTCATCGGGAACGATCAGCTTGTCACCGACATTTATACCGCAATTGCTTTCGGCGATAATTACCTTGCTGTCACCTGTCAGCTCGTCGTCGGTAAAATATCTGCCGTCGGTTATGCTGTAGTCGGATTGTATGTATCGGTAAAGCTGCTTCATACTGCTATCAAATGCGACTTTTACAATTTCTGTGCATATATAATTGTCGTTTGTGCGGTAGCTTATAAGTGCTTTGTCTGCGTCGGCAGAATAGACAGCAGGCAGATTTTCTCTGAAAAATGTGGGCGAATCTTCGGGCATAACACCGTCAAAACTGTAGCCTGAACGATCCATCATATTGTGATATGCCGCATTACCGCTGTTCAATGCACAGAACAAAGAAATAAATGTAAAGACAGCCGAAACAGAGATAAGAAAAATAAGTATATTCAGCTTGATATCGCTTTTGAGAAATGTTTTCAGCATACTGAAATAAAGCTTTAGATATTTCAATTATTTTTCTCCTTTTCATAATATATTTCCTTTAAAATTGTCAGCAAGCGGTAAACTAACTGTACTATCGAAATTAGTACAGTTTCAGTATAGCACAGAATACCGGAAATGTCAATAGCAGGCGGAAAACCGCCTGCCTTAATAATCACAGAATATCACAGTTCATAATGCCGAAAACGGATATTTTTGCAAAATCGTTATCCGTGCTGTCGCAGGCGGTTTCTTCTGAACTTTCACTATTGCTATCACCGCCGCCGAAAAGACCCTGCAACGCCTCGAATATTGCAAACTTTATTTCATAATCACGGCTTTCTTCAACCCGTTTGCTTTGTTCTTCGGTAAAAAATTCACCTGATGCGGCAGGCAGGCACAGCGGCGGGAACATTACGCACCACCAGTTTCTGCCCTCTGCATTTCCGATAAGCAGACGGACGGCTGTGTATTCTCCTGCCGGTAAGGTTACATTCTCGTACTTTCTGGTGGTGAAATATGTTTTTGCGACCTCGCATTTTACATTGTAGCTGTAGCCTTTGGAATGTACAAATTCGTTAGCCTTTTCTTCGATTTCGGCTCTGCGTTCGTTTGCAACGGCTACCGATTGACTGAAGCTGTCACAGTTTCCGAATACATCCGAAAACGTTGTCAGCATATAGTCACGCAGATCGTATTTCAGCGTCTGGTCGTCATTGCTGTCCGAGTTTGCCAGTATATGAAGCCTCAGCACCTCCTGCGGCTTTTCCTCGCAATCCTCCGCAAATGCCGTGAAACCCGTTATTACAAGGCTCAGCACCGCACCGAATATCATAACCTTATCAAGAATATTACGTTTAAAAAAACCTGTCATAAGTACCTCCGTAGCATTTAGCTTTGTGAGGTAATTATTGACAGGTTGGTTTCATTTATTCGCAGATAAGACTTTATTTCAGATTTTCTATCTGACTTAACCACAGCGTTGCACAGGCATCGCTCGGCATTCTCCAGTCGCCTCTGGGTGACAGCGTTACCGATCCGACCTTAGGACCGTCGGGCAGGCACGAACGCTTGAACTGCTGTGAGAAGAAACGGCGGTAGAAGGTTTTCAGCCATTTCAGTATTGTTTCACGGTCATACGCACCGTCAAAAGCGTACAGCGCAAGCCTGAATACTTTTTCGGGGGTAAATCCCCATCTTATGCCGTTGTACAGGAAGAAATCATGAAGCTCGTAAGGACCTACAAGGTCTTCGGTTTTCTGCGATATTTCTCCGTTATGTGCAGGCAGAAGTTCGGGGCTTACAGGCGTATCAAGTATATCCTCAAGCGATTCTTTGAGCAGCTTGTTATCTGTCGTCTTGCTGTAGTAGCTGACAAGATGCTTGATAAGCGTCTTGGGTATCGAACAGTTCACGCCATACATAGACATATGATCGCCGTTGTAAGTCGCCCAGCCGAGAGCAAGCTCGGACAAATCGCCCGTGCCTATTACAAGTCCGCCCGTCTGATTGGCAATGTTCATAAGCACCTTTGTGCGTTCTCTTGCCTGACCGTTTTCAAATACCACGGACAAATCGTTTATATCGTGTCCGATGTCCAGAAAATGCTGTTTTACGCTGTCGGTTATGTCAATCTCACGCAGTGTGACTCCGATTGCCTCGCATATCTTCACAGCGTTTGATTTTGTGCGTTTTGTTGTGCCGAAGCACGGCATTGTCACCGCTACAATATCCGTCATAGGTCTGCCGAGCAGCTTCATGGCATTGGCACATACAAGAAGTGCAAGCGTGCTGTCAAGTCCTCCCGAGATTCCTATAACGGCGGTTTTTGCGTAAGTATGGGCAAGGCGCTTTTTAAGTCCGTGTGCCTGCATCGAAAGAATAAGCTCGCATCTCTTGTCGGTCTCATCGGCAGAGTAGGGGATAAACGGTGTGCGTGATACAAAACGTGTTATCTTTGTATCGGTGAGCGGTATATCAAACCATATAGTTTCCGTATCGCATTTGTCATTTCTGAATGATGTGTTTTTTCTGCGTTCAAATGCCAGCTTGTTTACGTCTATTTCGCTGATAACATAATCGTTTGAGAAAAGCTCGCTTTCGGCAAGCGTTGCACCGTTTTCGGCGATTATGTTATGCCCTGAGAATACAAGGTCCTGCGTGCTTTCGCCTTCTCCTGCGGAGCAGTAGATATAACCCGAAATAAGCCTTGCAGATTGATTTAAAACGAGCGAACGGCGGTATTCCGACTTTCCTATCATCTCGTTGCTTGCGGAAAGATTAAGAATGATATTTGCACCTTCCTGTGCAAGATATGTCGAGGGAGGGCAGGGTGACCACAGATCTTCGCACAGCTCGATTCCGAAAGAAAAATCGTGCATATTATTACAACAGAATATAAGTCCCGCACCGAAATATGCACTCAGCGAATCGTCGCATTCGCCGTCGGTATCCGTGTCAAACCGGTTTAAAAAATATTCGCATTTACTGCCGTCCCAGGCGGTAAAGTGGCGCATCTCGTAAAATTCGTTGTAGTTCGGCAGGTACTGCTTAGGCACATAGCCCAGCACTTTTCCGTGATATGTCACAGCCGCACAGTTATACAGCTTGCTGTCAAACTGCATCGGCAGTCCGACTACAGTTATCATATCAAGCTCAGACAGTTCTTCCAGAATCGTTACGAGCGCATTCTTAGCACCGTCAAGGAGCGTTGTCTGATAGAACAGATCCTGACAGGTGTAACCCGTGATGCACAGTTCAGGGAAAACTGCGAGCTTTACATCTTTTTTAGCAAGCTCCTTTGCCAAAGAGATTATCTGCTTTGCGTTGTGCTTACAGTCGGCAACCTTAATCTCAGGTGTTGCCGCCGCTACTTTTATAAATCCGTCTTTCATATTGTTCTTTTCGGCTTAAGGCTTAAAATTCGTAATTGCCTGTCATTCCGCCGACCTTTCTTTCTATCCAGGTTAAAATATCATCGAAAACTATTTCCTTCATAGTTTCGTTTACAAGCTCGTGACGTGCGCCGGGGTACAGCTTGATATCAACGTTGCAGCACTCGTCAATCAGCTTTGCGTATACGTTTCTTACGCCCTTGCCGTATCCGCCGACAGGGTCTGCCGTTCCTGCCATGAATATAACAGGCAGCTTTTTAGGCACCTTTTCAGCCCACTGCTGACTTGACACTCTGCGAAGAAGGGTAGTAAGGTCAACAAATCCGCTTGCCGTAAACACAAAATTGCTCTTTTCATCGTCGATATACTTCTTTACAACATCTCTGTCGTGAGTGAGCCAGTCATAGATAGTCTGACAATCTTTGATTTTGTCGTTATATACTCCGAAAATGAGAGCGTTCAGCTTATCGCTGCGGAAACGTTCGCCCTTCAAGGAAACAACGGAGCGTGTAGCTCTTACTCCTATTTCGGAAAGTGCCTTGTCATCGCCCGTACCCATAATTACGGCGCAGGTCAGCTCGTTAGGAAAGCGTGTGAGATACAGCCTTGCAACAAAACTGCCCATACTGTGGCCTATAAGTATATACGGCAGTGCAGGGTACTTCTTCTTCATTATCATCGTCATACGGTGCAGATCGTTTACAAGATGACTCCAGCCGTCCTTTTCGGCAAAAAAGCCGAGATCGTCGTTTGATCTGACGCTGTTTCCGTGGCCGAGATGGTCGTTACCGCAGACGATATATCCGTGTGAGGTAAGAAAATCCGCGAAGTGTTCATAACGCTCAATATATTCACACATACCATGTGAGATCTGGATGATACCCTTATATCCGCCATTTGTAAGAGCAGCGGGTACATAGATGTAATAGGCACAGTTATCGGTGCCGTTCGAGGATTCAAAGGTTCCGGTAATCTTTTCGTATGCCATAGACTTTCTCCTTTCATCGGACGCAGTAACGTATTTTATATACTATTATATCAAATGATGCCCGGAAATACAAGCACAACGAAAAAAACAGAAAGAGTGAGATACCTGAAATTCTTAATAAGACCGAAAAGAAGAAAAAATTTAAAAAAAGTCTTGACAATGTGATTTTGCTGTGTTATAATATACAAGCGTCAAAGAGATATGTGCAGTTCGATAAGCATACTTTGACTTATATGCGGGTGTAGTTCAATGGCTAGAATCCCAGCCTTCCAAGCTGGTTGTGTGGGTTCGATTCCCATCACCCGCTCCATAGTTTTCACGAAAGTGAAAACTTATTTATTTGATAAATATGAAAATGCAGACCATGCGCCACTAGCTCAGCTGGATAGAGCAACCGCCTTCTAAGCGGTAGGTCACAGGTTCGAATCCTGTGTGGCGTGCCATTTATGGTGGGTGTAGCGTAGCTGGTTAACGCGTCGGATTGTGGTCCCGAAGATCGTGGGTTCGAGTCCCATCTCCCACCCCATATTTATTAAGAACAAATGCCGCCTGCGCTGGGCTTAAGTGCCGGCGGCATTTGTTTATACTGGGATATAGCCAAGTGGTAAGGCAACGGACTTTGACTCCGTCACTCGTGGGTTCAAATCCCGCTATCCCAGCCAAATATCGTTTAAACCGCATTGTTATGCGGTTTATTTTTTTACTGACCGAAATTTACACGAATAGGCGATGCTCCCGGCATAAAGTCGGGAGCTTTTGTTATTTAAGTTTGTTTCCACATTTGATGCATTCATCGGGAATATTCCCTTTTATGTAGCTTGCACCACATTCATTGCAATATACAATATCATCTGCCGTCAGTTTTGAATGTAGCTGTATGTTGCTTTTTGGCACTTTAGGAGCTTTACGAGCCTTGATTTTACTTGATACTTTTGCTATTGGAACAACAAAAATTGCTATCGGAGCGTAAATTCCCAAAGTAAGTTCCACTGTGGAACTTACTTTGGGAATTTACGTTATTAAAAAAATTTTTCAATTGTAAATTTTTGTGCTTGACAAGTGTAAAAATTTCTGCTATAATAAATAAGCTGATTTGCGGGGATGCTGGAATCGGCAGACAGGCAAGCTTGAGGTGCTTGTGTCAGTATTGGCGTGTGGGTTCAAGTCCCATTTCCCGCACCGGTGTAAAGGACATTCGATTTTTCGAGTGTCCTTTATTTTTATATCCGGCAAAAAAGAGAAAGCTTCAATACATTTATATACAGAATTTATTCATTTTTAAACAGCAGTTTATTTTTACTTATTTCAGGAGCAAAATCACCGTGATAATATTATCGGTGCCTATAATCGGCTTGATTACTCAGTATATTGATAAACTATTATCGAATGGGTTCTGTAAATATGTTTACGAATATAACAATTCCAACAGAAATAACAGTTTTTTATTTGCAATAATTACATTCAAATGTTATAATACACACTGAGGTGTATATTATGAGGATTTGCTATATAGATGACAATGAAAAATATCTCAGAGATTTTAAAGATAATTTCAAGGATGTATTATCCGGGCACGTCTGTAGTATCATGAAAACTCCGGATGAATACCTTAAATCAGATGAAGTATATGATGTTCTGCTTCTTGACATAGAATTCGGTGAAGACGGAAACGGACTTGATTATATTGACGATATAGTCAGAAAATCTCCGCTCACACAGATAATAATGGTCACTGCATATACAGAAAAATACATACAGGATGTTTTTCTGAAAAAGGATAACGTTGCGGGATTTCTTATGAAGCCCGTTACACGCAATGCACTCGTGAGGGTTCTTGAAAAGTCGGAAGAATTTTTGGAACGTAGCAGAACAACCATAATGCTCCGTACCTCCAAGAACAGTTTCAAAGCCATACGCACGGACGATGTGATATATGTCGAATCGGAAGGACACAATCTTAAATATGTCACAGCAGAAGAAACATACATCTGCACAGGAAAGCTTGATAATGAATTTGCCAAACCTCCTGCCGGGTTTATACGTTGTCATAAGAGCTTCTGCGTCAATATGCGAAAAATCAGCGGTTATAACGGCGATGATATAATTATTGACGGGTATCCGCTTATACCGGTGTCGCGTGCGAAAAGACACGAATTCCTTGCGGAATATACACGTTTTCTTTCAGAAAAATGATTATATAAATACAGAAGAGGTAGTGTGAAAAATGGAAGAGTACGGACCGTCGCCCGATAATATATATGCGTGGCTGTATCTTTTGGCGGCATTGCCTCAGCTTATGTATTCGTCGTGGGCTTATTCACGGTGCTTCAGACTTAAAGTACGGATGTGGCAATGCTGGCTGATAATCGATTGCATATCTCTGGCTTTCCTGGTACCGCAGACTATGTTCGGAGTGACCATTCCCGGCAAAACGTTGATTTATTTTGCTTTGTACTTCATAGCAATGTGGTTGATGTCGGAAAATTCAATACTGAAAATGTTGCTGTACTATGCAATAGATGTAGTTATGATGCTTCTGCTGTAATTGCTCTGCTACCGGTTTTTCGGTGCTGTGTCAGGCGGAGAGTTCCTGCTCGGCGGTGACAGATATGATTTTATGCGGCTGCTTGCAACGGTGATTATGGATGTTTTGATCATGCCGATTGAATATCTTTATTCATCGGTGTGGAACGCAAGGGTGAACAAACACTATGATGGCAACGGGCGGCTTAATCCCGGACTTTTGATTTTTCCGCTGTCACAGATAATTATGGTTGTCGGTCTTGTAATCGAACGCTCTCCGCTGCTAAGACAAATGAACGGAATTGACCCGTCCCTCCTTTTGGCGGCGGCGTTTATTGTTTTTATAGCGTCTGACGTTGTATATACATATATAGTTTCTGTAATTGAGAAAAAACGTCTTATTGAAAATGAGCTTAATTCGCTGAAATATGCCTATGAGCTTGAAGAACAGCATTTTTGCGAAGTGGAAGAGAAACGCCTTGAGGTTGCGAAGATACGTCACGATATAAATAATCAGCTTTATGCGATAAAGCAGCTGATATCGGACGGCGAATTCAGCGAAGCGCGCGATATAATAAACGAGCTTGAGGACAGAATGGCGCAAACAAAGGAATACAGTTATTGTTCGATACCGGTTGTCAATGCGATAGTTACCGAGAAATGCGCCGAAGCGCAGAAATACGGAATACGCATAGATACAGCGATATCTATTGATGATACACAGAATATTACACGCAATCATATATGCAGTGTATTTGCAAATCTTCTTGATAACGCTATCAGTGCCGAAAAAGGCTTTGAAGACAGTCAGTCGGATAAAAAGGTCATAACCGTTACCGCAGTGCGTGACAGACTGAATATCTATATAACCGTTAAAAATTATGTGTTAAAGAAACATACGGCGTTGAAACTCGATACGGCTACGCATGGATACGGTCAGCAGATCCTGCGTGATATAGCGGAAATCTATTCGGGCAGTTTTATGGTATCGCATAAAGGTGATGAGTATACAGGTACAATTGTACTCAAATTGCAGGAAGTCGAAGCAACGGAGCTGTAAAGAATATAGTGGGGAGAGATATACATTGTTAAGAAACCTTGATAATATATATGCCTGGGTAATAATGGCTGTATCAATAGTACAGATGGTGGTTACGGGTTGGGCGTATTCACTGTGCTTCAGGGTCAGGGTATCCCGTGCAAAATTTGTTGTGGTACTGGCGGTGATTTCAGTTGTCATACTTGTTCCGCAGATATTTTTAGGGTTTTATATACCGCTTAAGACGGCGGTGCTGTTTTTTGTAACCTTTGCTGTGCTAAGGCTTATGTCGGAAGCAAATACGGTCAAAGCATTTATATTCTGTGCGTTCGATATGATGATAAATGTCTGTATAGATATGCTGTTGCTTGGCATTATGGTTGTTATGAATATGAATGATTTTCAGACTTCAGAGGATATTTACACGTTCGACCGTATGATAGCTTCGCTTATTTTCACGGTTATGTGCATTCCGCTTAAGTATCTGTATTCTGTTTTATGGAACAAGATAGTCAACCGTACTGTTTCCGCAAAACTTAACCCTACGCTCATACTTTTCCCGTTAGCACAGATTTTTGCAATGATATGTATAGTTGCAGATCACGCAGGAAATCAGGACGTGCCTCAGCACCCGGTTTTGCGCAGTAATTCCACTATTATGCTGACGATTGCTTTCCTGACATTTCTGATTGCCGATGCGATTTATATGTATTTTATATCGGATATAGAAAAGAAGGCTTTGCTTGAACAGGAGCTCAGCTCACTGAAATATGCCCGTGAGCTGGAAGAACAGCATTTCAGGGAGATTGAGGAAAAACGCTATGAAGTTGCAAAGATACGTCATGATATAAATAATCAGCTTGCGGCGATAAGAAGTCTTGTCAAACTCGGGCATACAGAACAGGCGGATGAATTGCTCGGCGAACTGGAAAGCAGTATGAGAGCAACCAAAGAGTATGAATATTGCAGCATACCCATCATAAATGCGGTAATTACAGAAAAAAAGTCCGAAGCGGAAAAGTACGGCATTACATTGGATACACATATATCGCTTGAAGATACTCACAATATAACTCAGAACCATCTTTGCAGTGTATTTGCAAATCTTCTTGACAATGCGATAAGGGCAGAGATAGGCTTTGATGATGAACATAAAGACAAGAAGATAATAACGGTAAAAGCTGTCAACGACAGAACAAATGTCTATATTACCGTAAAAAATAATATATCCGGAGTTGAAGTACCGAGAGATGATAATTCATCTCTGCACGGATACGGTCAACAGATTCTGCATGATATTGCGGGAATATATTCGGGCAATTTTACAACAATAGAAAAAGATGATGCGTATACCGGAATACTGATGCTCAAGATGGATATAAAAGCAGAAAAAAGTGACTGATACATGATTAAAGTTAATTACAGGCAGGTGCAAAGCACCTGCTTTTTTTCGATAAACAATAGTTTTTTATCGAAAAGCGATAAAAAACTATTGACAAACGGAAATCTGTGTGATAAAATACAGGCAATAAAAATGATAAAAGCGTCAGGAAAGGGCGGTATTATGAAAAAACAAAATTATTCCGTAATGATAACTTCAATACTTGTAAAGGCGGTATTCGTACTGATAATCGTATGCTGTATATTTGCCCCTTTAATTGTTCGGGTCTATGATAACCGCATATTTGCGCTGTTTGGAATGTCGGTCTATCTGCCTACGATAATCACGCTTTACCTTGCGGCGGCAGCAGCACTTGTGATAGTTACAGCACTTGACCGTCTGCTGTCAAACATAAGGCACGACAAGGTATTCACACCCGCCAACGTGAAAATATTACGGCTTATATCGTATTGCTGTTTTGCCGTAAGTGTAATCTTCATCTATTTCAGCTTTATAAGACCGTTTGCGTGGCTTGTGGTTATAGCGGCGGCATTTTTCGGACTGATACTGCGTGTTATAAAGAACGTCTTTGAACAGGCAATCATATTAAAGGAAGAGAACGACTTTACTATCTGAGCTGTGAGGTACTGATATGGCAATTGAAATAAATCTTGATGTAATGATGGCAAAGCGGAAAATCTCATCAAACGAGCTTGCCGCCGCAATAGGCATAACGCCTGCAAATTTGTCGGTGCTGAAAACGGGCAAGGCAAAGGCAATAAGATTTTCAACGCTTGAAAAGATATGCGAGGTGCTGCAGTGTCAGCCCGGAGATATTCTGTGCTATAAAGGCGGTGGAGAAGATGAATGAATACTATAATTATGCGGAAAACCCGGAGCAGTGCGGTAATGTTCCGCCGGTAAACGTATACGGCAGAGCAGACGGGCAGTTCGTACAGCCTCAAAGGCAGCTGCAAGGTCCGCCCGAAGCAAAGAAAGTATACGGCATCCGTGACTTCATATTTGCTGTGATGACCGTTATAATCGGCTTTATAACACTGAAGCTGTTCTTTACCGAGGGCGAAATATTCCCGTTCGCAGAGGTTATAGCGTCGGGCTGGTATCACGTTATAGTGGCGACCCTTGCGGTTATGGCAGTAATATATATCGGCAAAAAGCCGACCGCTTCACAATGGGCGATTTTCGGCTGTGTGATGCTGTTCTGTGCCGTTCCTGTGTTTTCATCGACAGGGCTTGTAAGATTTTTGTCGTGGGTGTATGCCGCAATACTGCTCTGTTACTTTGCTTACAGCTTTATAACTTCAAAACCGCTGTTTTCGGACGGATTCTTAAGGGAAATATGCGAGGCTGTATTCGCAGTGCCGTTTGCAAACTTTTCTGCAGCACCAAAGTGCGTGGCTGTTCCTTTTGCAAATAAGAAAAAAGGAGAAAAAAGCAAAACAGCGTTATATATTCTGCTTGGAGTGCTTTGCTCAATTCCTGCCGTGATTATAGCGTGTACGGCACTTTCAAGCGCCGATGATAATTTCGGAAGATTATTATCAGGTATAACAGGCGGATTTTTCGACAACTTTTTCACTAACGTTATAATTCTTGCGGTAAGCTTACCGCTGTCGTTCCTGCTGTTCGGAGCAATGAGCGGTGCGAAAGGCAGAAAGCGTAAAATGACAGGCGATACAGGGAGAGCGGCAAAGGTGCCTGCTGTCGCAATATGTTCTGCGCTGACGCCGCTTATACTTATCTATCTTCTGTTCTTCGCCTGCCAGCTGCCGTACTATATGAGTGCATTCGGCGGAGTTCTTCCCGACGGCTACAGCTACAGCGGATATGCAAGGCAAGGCTTTTTCGAGCTGTGCGGAGTGGCAGTGCTTGACCTTATGGTGATATTTCTTGCCGGTGTTCTTGCAAAGAGAAACGAAAACGGCAAAAAGCCCGTTGCCGTAAGAATATATTCGGCGGTTTTCAGCCTGATCACTATACTGCTTATATGCAGTGCAATGTCAAAGATGATAATGTATATCGGCGAGTATGGGCTTACCGGGCTTAGATTCTATACATCGTGGTTTATGATACTTCTCGGCATAGTTTTCCTTGTGATGATATTGCACGAGATATTCCCCGGTATGAAAACAGTGGCAACGCTTTTCATATCCTTTACCGTAATGTTCGGTGCGCTGTGCTTTTGCGACCCTGACGCAAGAATAGCACAGTACAATGTCGAAAGCTATCTCAGCGGTGAAATTGCTGAAACAGATACAGGAAGCCTTGCTATGCTGTCGGAAGGAGCCGCTCCTTATGTAGAGCGTCTGAAAGATAGCGACAGTGCCTATTACAACTGCTGTAACCGTGTATTGATAACAATGAAGGAGAGCCGGACTTCCGGAGTATACTTTCCTTTGTCATTTACTTCTTTAAAAGCAAATGAAATATATGACAGGATATAATTTTTTGCGGGTGGCGATTTTTCGCATTAAAATGCCGATTTAGCTATTGACTAATTTTCAGCGTTATGTTATACTAATGTGAGAAAGATTATCAGTTTATCCACGGAGGTGTAATATGACGATATTCTATGAGTTTGAAGGTAAGCTTTATGCTAATATAACAAACAGATGTCCGTGTTCCTGCGTTTTCTGCATAAGAAAGAACGGCGACAGCGTTGCGGATAATGACAGCCTGTGGCTTGAGTACGAGCCTAGCTATGAAGAAATTATCAAGGCGTTTGACGATTTTGATAAGACAGGACTTCACGAGCTTGTTTTCTGCGGTTACGGCGAACCTATGGAGCGTGCCGATGTTCTGCTTGAGGTCTCAAAGTATGTAAAGCAGACTACCGATATGAAGATTCGTATCAACACAAACGGACTTGTTGATTTTATCAACCCTGCATTTGATTCATACAAGATGAGATATATAATAGATTGTATTTCCATAAGCCTTAACGCTCCCGACCCTGAGAGCTATCTTGAGGTATCACGTCCTAAGTTCGGGCTTCCGTCATTCAATTCTATGCTTAATTTTGCCGCAACGGTAAAAACTATCGTGCCTGAGGTTATGTTTACCGTGGTTGATATAATAAAGCCTGAGCAGATTGAGCAGTGCAAAGAGCTTGCAGAGGGACTTGGTATTCCTCTGAGAGTTCGTCATTGGGTCACTGATAACGAGAGTTATACCTGACAGGAGGGCAGTATGAATTATTCTCAACAGAGAAATTGCATAATGAATATCGTTGTATCAAATCCCGTCCACCCGACAGCAGAGCAGGTATATGATATTGCAAGACGCAGTTACCCTAAAATAAGCCTCGGTACTGTTTACCGTAATCTCAATCAGCTTGCCGACCACGGCATACTCAAGAAGATATGCAGCTCTTACGGAAGCGTACGTTTTGACGGCAGAACAGACCCGCATTTTCATATGATATGCAGCTGCTGTGAAAAGGTCTTTGATGTGGAGCTTGGTGAAATGATGTGTCTTAACGACAAGATACGCACAAAGTATGACTTTGATGTTACCGAGTATGAGATAAGCATCAAGGGTATATGCAGTGAGTGCAGAGAGAAGCAGGGTAAAGGCGAATCGGCGTGAAAGTCTTATATTATGTGTAAGTTATTCAAGTGCAAAATAATCAAAACGCTTTACAATTCATGTTGTCAATTACAGTAATTCGGTAATAATAATTAAAAATGTACCTTGCGAGGAATGTGAACAATGCGGAGAGATATTCTACACAGATGAAGTTGCCGAACAGCTCGAAAAACTTGTAGAAGCGGCAAAAGGTCTTTTACAGGATATTTCTGTTATCGACTATTCAAAAGTTGCGTAATCAATATCTGAAATTTTGAAATAAAAGTGGGCAATTTTGTATTTGCTCACTTTGTTTTTATGTGAAAAATTTGCGAAACGTTTACAATCTATTGCTTTTTCGCTCAAATAAGGCTATAATGAATAGGATAATGCAAAAAGGAAAGTGATATAATGCTAATCAGAATAGCAGGCACGGTCAGCGAGTCTATAGTAGACGGACCGGGAATAAGATATACTATATTTACACAGGGCTGTCCTCATCACTGCGAGGGCTGTCATAACCCCGAAACTCATGATTTTGGCGGCGGCAGACTTGCCGACACGGATAAGATATATAAGCATATTGTTGATAATCCTCTGCTCAAAGGTGTTACTTTTTCAGGCGGAGAACCGTTCTGTCAGCCAGCGCCCTTGTACGACCTTGCGAAGAAGATAAAAGAGAACACAAAGCTTGATATAATGTCGTATACAGGCTTTACCTTTGAACAGCTTGTTGAAAAGTCAAAGACGGACGAGGATGTTAAAAATCTGCTGTCGGTAGTGGACATACTGGTCGACGGAAAATTCATACTCGCCCAGAGAAGCCTTGAACTGCATTTCAAAGGAAGCCGCAATCAGAGGATAATTGATTGTAAGAAATCGCTGGAAACGGGTAATGTTGTAATTAAGGAGTTGTGATGAAGAAAAGAACGACAATTCGCATTTCTGCGTTTTTGCTGTGCTTATGCTGTGCTTTTTTTACCTCTTGCAAAGAGGACGATGGCAAGGGATATGTTTTCGGTTATGATATATCGTCAAATCCCGGAAGTCTTGACCCGCAGTATGCGTCCGACAGGGAATCATACCTTATAATAGGCTGTGTGTTTGAAGGCTTGTTCAGAGCAGGCGCTGACGGCAATGCGGAAAAGGCTATGACTGAAAGCTATACAGTGTCCGATGACGGACTTACATACACTTTTAAATTAAAGCAGGACAGATATTGGACCGATGTAAACGGTTTTGACAAGCAGGTGACAGCAGATGATTTTGTTTTCGGTTTTCAGCGCCTTTTTATGCCTGAAACCAGAGCGCCTAAAGCGTCTGAATATTTCTGCATAAAAAATGCGCAGAAAATAAACAACGGCGATATAACCGATGTTTCACAGCTCGGGGTAAAGGCTGACGGAAAGTTCAGACTTACAATAGAGCTTGAATACACCGAACCGTCATTTGAAATGCTGCTTACAATGCCTGCGGCAATGCCGTGCAACAAGGAATATTTCACGGCGGCACAGGGAAAGTACGGGCTTGACGCAGAGAGGACTCCGTCAAACGGACCTTTTTATGTAAAGACGTGGTACTATGACGCATGGAGTAAAAACAACAATAATATGGTATTGCGCTACAGCGACAAGTACGATAAACACGATGAGGTAACTCCGCTCGGTCTTAATTTCTTTGTAGAAGATAATCATATGACTGATTTTACAGACGGCACTTCCCAGAGTATAGTCCTTTCGGGAAGCATTGCAAAGGATTATCTTGGAAACAACTATATTTATGATGAATATTCAACCGCCGTATATGGCATTATGATGAATACCGAAAAATCAATTTTCAAGAGCGATAAGCTGAGATATGCGTTGCTTTTTGCGTCGGATAAGTCGTCGCTCAGCCTTCCGTTCGGCTATTCGGCAGCTGACGGAATTGTAGCGCCGTCGGTTAAAAATTCATTCGGAAGTTATCGCGATATGGCTGGAAGCAGGACTACAGTAAAGCCCGATGAAGTCAAGGCTTATTCTTCTTATCAAAGTGCCTGCGAAAATATTGATAAAGCTGACCTTCACAGTGTAAACATTCTTGCTGTACAGAACCGTGACGAGGAGATAGGCGAATCGCTCAGCGGGATCTTGCAACAATGGCAGGCAAAGCTTGGCTTCTATTGCAGTATATCATATGTGAGTGAGAGCGAATATGAAGAGAAAATCTCAGGCGGAGATTATACGCTTGCGCTTACAAGAATAAACGGAGAATACAACCGCCCGGAGGCTTATCTCGGTATGTTCACCGGCGGTTACAAGTACAGCGCTATGGACGACGCATATTCTGCTTTAATTCAGCAGGCAGCGGCGGCAAAAGATTCAAAGGAAGAATACGAGCTTTGCGTAAAGGCTGAAAAACAGCTTATAACAGACGGACGTTTTATACCGGTGGCGTATGTTACCGAATATTTCATAAGTACTAAAAATTGTGAGGGCGTAGTGTATGATCCGTTTACAGGTCAGATAAATTACCGTAATGCGCTATATTTTGACTGATAATATGATAATACGAAGAAAACCTGATAAAAAATACGGTCAACAATTGACTTTTGCTTTACTGTATGATAAAATCATTGTAAGTGATTACGTCATACAGAAAGAATTCAAGGAGGCGATTGTATGGAAGAGAAAACAGAATTACAGCCGTACAGCGTCCTTATGTCTGTATACAGCGGTGAAAATGCGGATTTTTTTGCGCAGAGCCTTGAAAGCCTTTATATTCAGACTTATCCGGCAGATGAGATCGTACTTGTCTGTGACGGCGCATTGAATAAAGCACTTGATAAAGTAATTGCCGGATACAGTGAAAAGTTTTCCGGCAGGTTGAAGGTTCACCGCCTTGAAAGTCACGGTGGCACCGCAAAATGTGCTAATACAGGACTTGCACTTTGCAAAAATGAATATATAATGAAGATGGACTCGGATGATATTTGCCTTGAGGACAGAGCAGTAAAGCAGATGACATATCTTGCAAATCACCCCGAGGTGTCAATACTCGGCAGTTATATTCAGGAATTCGACAGCAACACAGGCGAGGATATTGCAATAAGAAAACCGCCTGCCGAGAATGATAAAATCAGAAAGTTTGCAAAACGCCGTGCGCCTTTCAACAATCAGACGCTTGTATATAAAAAGTCGCTTGCGTTGTCGATAGGCGGATACAGCGAAGAGCTTGAGCGTTGCGAAGATTACGATTTTATGGTTCGTATGCTGATAGGCGGGGCAGTAGCGGCTAACATTCCGGAAGTGCTTGTACGTTACAGGGTAACATCCGGAAATTTAAACCGCAGACGTAACTGGCGTAATACCAGAAGCTTTATTGCGGTACGAAAAAAGATAAGAAAGATGGGCTTCTCAAGTTTTATAGATTTTCTTATCCCCTGTGCAGGTCAGATAGCGTTGTTTATTATTCCCGGTTGTGTTACAGGATTTATTTATAAGAAGTTGCTTAGAAAATAAACTGACCCTTGTATTTTACAAGGGTTATTTCTTTATATAAAATCATCACCCCCGAAAATTCGGAGGTGATTTTGTGTTTATTTCTTTGTTGTTGCAGTAAGTGTTTTACTCCATGTGCCATACTGATTTTTTTCGGGATAAGATTTGAAAGCTCTTATTTTGAACTGATATTTTGTTCCTGCTTTGAGTGAACGTACAGTATAGCTTGTAGTTGAGGCATTTTTTATTCTTGCAACGTGTACCCACTTACCGCCTTCATATCTTTCTATTACATAGCCCGAAGCAGTTGTGCCTTTGTTCCATGTCAGTGTAATAGCGGTCGATGACTGGCTCTTTACCTTGAAACCGCCTACACCGTAAGGGTTGGTATTGGTAGAAGCAACTGAGGTGTAACTGCTTGTTGCTGTGCCTTTGTACGCTTTCATGCGGAACTTATAGTTTGCCGTTCCTGCTTTTAGTCCCTTTACTGTGTAAGTGGTCGTGGTGTTATTTTTGATATTGGCAATCTGTTTCCAGGTGCTGTTTATCTGCTGTTCGATTATATAACCGCCTGCTGTTGTGTTTTTGTTCCACTGCAGTGTCACAGATGTTGAAGTCTGACCCTTTACCTTGAATCCGCTTACAGCTGACAGCGATCCCGAGGGATTGATAACTGCATCTACAAAATTCTTATCATACCAGCCGAGCGTCTTTCTGTTGAGATGACCGTGGCATTCGCCCTTGTCGTTTCCGTTATAAACGTTATTGTCCCAGAGTACGCAGGGAACGCCGTAGGTTTTGGATTTGCCAAAATAATACTTAGCCCATTTCACTCTTTCAGCTGAGTTCCCGTTCTTGTTCGATGCACTGGTTTCGCCGATTATTGCAGGGATACCTTTATCAATAAAATGCGATTTTATTGTGTTGTACAGATAATCTACTTCATTTTTCATATCATCCTTAAATTCAGCTGTGCCGTTTGCATTAAGAGCAAAATTATAAGGTGTATATGCGTGTATCGATACGATAAGACGATCGGGCGTAGAATCATTCGGCAATTTGAATGTTGATGTTGTACAGCCGTCTATAGAGGCATCGTATCCCGGAACCATTATACATCTGTCGGTATTTTTACCGCCGGCCGCACGGATAGCATCGACCGCTGTCTGATTGAGTGTGTTTATTACACTTATCGAATCACGAACCTCACTGCTGGGATTATTTACAGGAAACGACCATTCATCGCCTGTGCCGACAAGTCTTGGCTCGTTGAGCGTTTCAAATACAAGATGCTGGTCGTAGTCCTTGAAATACTTTGCAACCTGCGTCCATATTGATTTTACGAATTTCACCGACTGTGTTTTATATGTAGATGAAGGGTAGTAGTATTGTTTGGATGTGTCGTGGTGAATGTTCAGGATAACGTACATATCGTTATCAATGCAGTAGTCTACAACTTCTTTTACTCTTGCAAGCCACTTAGAGTCGATGGTGAAGTTGTTGCCGGTCGTGTGGTTGCCCCACGATACAGGTATTCTTACCGTGTTGAAGCCCTGCTTCTTTACAGCGTCTATCATCGCTTTAGTTGTTTTCGGGTTGCCCCACGATGTTTCGCTGTTCAGGCTGTTTCCTCCTCCTGTTGCGTCAAGTGTGTTGCCGAGATTCCAGCCTGTACCCATCTGGGCTGTGATTTGTTTTGCTGTTTTGCCTGTTACCGCAGCAGCAGAGGCACTCGGTGTTGCGCATACCATAAGTATTGCAGCTGCAAGTACTGTAATAAATGCCGCAACAACCGAAAAGGTTTTCTTTGTTATTGCCATTTTTCTCCTTGCCTCGGAATTATAACATTCCGATAATAATATTCTTTATTTCGGAGAGCGGAGCCTGTTTTATGACTGCGCCCTCTTCAAAAGCTACGCACGGCATTCCATACACAACACAGGATTCTTTGTCCTGTCCTATTGTATATGCGCCGCTGTTTTTCATTTCTCCTAGACCGGTCGCACCGTCACGTCCCATTCCGGTGAGTATTACTCCTATTGCGCCTTTACCGGCGGCTTTTGCCACCGAGCTGAATAAAACGTCAACAGAAGGGCAGTGTCCGGATACTTTTTCTCCGGGTTTTGAGGTTACATAGTAGCCGAGAGTATCCTTATGTACCTCAAGCTGTTCCGAACCGTGTCCCAGTATGATAAGACCCTGTTTCAGCCTGTCGCCGTTCTCGGCTTCCTTTGCACTCATTTTACATATTCTGTCGAGCCTGTCGGCATACATCTTTGTAAACCCGACCGGCATATGCTGTACTATAACGACCGGCGGAGTATCGGCAGGTAATTCCTGTACAACTTCTATTATTGCGTCAGTGCCGCCTGTGCTTGCCCCGATAGCGATAAGCTCCGGTCTGCCGGTGCGACAGACATTGTGTATAACGGTACTGACATTTTTGTGAACCGTTTTTTTTGAAAAAAGCTTGTCGGGGTCACTGCCGTCAGGAGATTGCATGATCTTTTCAAAGTGCGGCTTTTCCGGTGCCGAATGCGGATGTTGTACCGATACGGCACTGTCTATTAAGGAGTGCAGTTCTTTTTCAAAAGCCGCCAGACCAACAGCGCCGCCGCTTGCATTTTTCAGTGCGCTGAAAAGTCCGAAACGTTTCGGGTCTTTCAGTATTCTTTCATTGTTCGTTATAAGGATGGTGGGTATTCCGTTCAGTGCGGACGGCAGGCGAAAATACACATCAGCCATCAAATCGTTTATTACAGCACAGTCACCGTAAGCCTGCTTTGCCGAAAGAGAAAGCTTTCTGAAATCAGTAATTTCAGTGGTGCAGTCTTTCATGCTGCGATCCAGTATTGATTTAGTCACTTGGCTTATTGCTGTGCTGCTTCCTGTTATAATTATGCGAAGAGGCAATACCTCACCTCCGATTGCGGTGTATTACCGCTGTTTTACACATAGCCGTTATTTAAGCGGCTTGCGGTAAATAGCAGGTTTTATGTATTCATAATTCGTAGTATCTCTCGGTATGCTTTCGGCATGACCAATGAACAGATATCCGCCCGGTCTTAATACATCATAAAAACGTTTCACCAATGCAAGCTTGGTTTCCATTTCAAAATATATCATTACGTTTCGGCAGAATATCAGATCAAACGGAGCTTTTTTAAAAGGGATAGGCTCCATAAGATTGAATGTGCGGAAGATAACTTCACGGCGAAGTTCGGGTTTTACCTTGCATTTCTCACCGTCTATCCTGTCAAAGTATTTTTCTAACCAGCCGGGTGGCAAATCCGTAAGTCCGCTTTCAAGATAAACGCCGTTCTGTGCCCCGGCAAGAGTGCGCAGAGAGATATCCGTTGCAAGTATTCTTGTGTCCCATGAGGATTTTTCCTTACCGAGAAATTCGCTTATGTGCATAGCGGTCGTATATGCCTCTTCACCGCTTGAACAACCTGCGCTCCATATTCTCATCGTTTTTGTCTTAGCGTTTTCCTGCTTAATAAAAGGCAGGACGGTATCGGTAAGATATGTGAAGTGTTCGGGCTCACGCATGAAATAAGTGTGATTTGTGGTCAGCTTTATTAGCAGTCCGTCAAGCTCTTTACCGCTCCGGTCATTCATACAGCAGTCAAGATATTCATCATAATTCTTAAAGCCGCGTTCATACAGCATATTGCTGAGCCTGCCCTCGATAAGCGTGCGCTTACGAGAAAGGTTTATGCCGTAGCGCTCTCTCATAAAAGATACAAGACGGTTGAATTCACTGTCGGTTATTTTAAGCATTACGGCTCACCTGCCTTACTTGTTTTCTTCACTTGCGTGTTCGTCGATGAGCTTTGAAACGTCAAGAACAAGCTTTATGCCGTCGTTCATTTCAAGTATCGACTTTATGAATTTGTTCGAGTTTACACCGGTAAGGTCCGGTGTCTTTGATATATGCTGTTCCGTTACGGGGATAACGTCAGCAACGCTGTCAACGATAAGTCCGACAGACACATCGCCTGTTGAAACGATTATTATGCAGGTGCGGTCGTTGAAAGCAATTTCTTCCTTGCCGAATCTGCTTCTTATGTTGACAACGGGTACTATCTTACTGCGGACATTTATAATGCCTTTTATATAAGACGGTACGCCGGGCACTGCCGTTATCGGCGGTACTTCGATTATCTCAATCACGTCGGGTATCTCAATACCGTAAACCTGATCATCTATATAGAAAGTCAGAACTTTCGTGATCACCGTATTCTGAGGATCTTTCTTTGCATCCTCCATAGCTTTCTGAGTATTCAGAAGTTCCTGTAATTTATCATTATAATTCTCTGACAAAGTAAAGCCTCCGTTTCCTTAGCCGATAAGATTGTTGACATCGATTATAAGCGATATTGTGCCATCGCCCATTACCGTACAGCCTGAAAGACCTTCAGCCTTTATATTGTACTGACTGAGATACTTCGGGAATGGTTTTACAACTACTGGCTGTTCGCCTATCAGCTTATCCGCAAACAGGCAGACATTCTTTCCGCCGACATCGACAAGAAGCAGGATGCCGTCCTCAAGCTTTGTGACCTCTGTAGGCATATTGAACTTTTCATGCAGACGGAGGATAGGATAGCATACGCCTCTTATCATTATCATCTCGCCCTGCTTTGTATCATGCAGAAGCTGATTGTTTGCAACCATAAGGCTTTCCTTGATAGATGAGATCGGCACTGTGAATATCGTAGAACCGACTTTCAGCTTCATACCCTCAACTATCGCAAGTGTGAGCGGTATTCTGATTATAAAGCTTGAACCCTTGCCCTCTTCGCTTTCAACGGTAAGTGTACCGCCACACTGTTCGATATTACTGCGTACAACGTCCATACCTACGCCTCTGCCGCTGTATTCCGTAACCGTATCATTGGTCGAGAAGCCGGGCAGGAGAATCATGTTCTGGATTTCCTTCGTTGTATATTCGCTTTCGGGCTTTGTAAGAAGTCCGCTTTCCTTTGCCTTTTCAAGAACCTTTTCGCAGTTGATGCCTGCACCGTCATCTGAAACGGTGATGATAACTTCACCTGCCGAGTGCTTTGCAGACAGCTTTACAGTACCCTTTTCGGGCTTACCTTCGGCAATGCGGACATTTATATCGTCCTCTATGCCGTGATCCATACAGTTTCTTACAAGGTGCATAAGAGGATCGTTCAGGTTATCTACTATGCTCTTGTCAACCTCGGTCGTTTCACCTTCAAGAACAAGCTCTGCTTCCTTGTTCAGCTTTATCTTCATATCACGGACAATTCTGCCCATCTTCTGAAATACGCCTGCAAGCGGTACCATTCTGATAGACATTACAGTATCCTGAAGCTCGTCTGTCAGCTTTCTGAGCTGTCTTGCCGCCTTTGAGAAGCTCTCAAGCTCAAGACCCTCAAGATCGGGGTTTGCTATTACCATTGACTCGGTCGTTATGATTTCACCGACAATATCATGCAGTGTGTCAAGCTTTGACAGGTTTACGCTGATAAGGCTATGCTTCTGACCGCCGTTAGCCTTTTTAATGTCCTCCTGAGCCTTTGTGACCGCACTCTTTGCGGCAGGCTTTGCAGGAGCAGGCTTTGCAGGAGCAGGCTTTGCAGGAGCAGGCTTTGCAGGAGCAGGCTGAGCCTGCGGCTTTTCTTCCGTCTTTGCAGGGGCGGCAACGGGGGCAGCCTCTTTAACCGGTGCGGGAGCAGGCTTTTCTTCGGCAGGTGCCGCAGACGGTGTGTCTATTATTTCGTAAGACTCAACGTTGACTGCACCTTCTATAGCTTTAATTACCGTATCATTGTCGCCGTCAAAGCCCTTGAAGGTCACAAGGAAACCGTTCTCGACAATATCCTTTGCCGTATCCGCATTGGATTCAACATCGGGAGGAGTACAGCTGATAACTTCGGCAACATCCTTTATCTTTGTCAGCAGAAGGAAAGCACGGAGGTTCTCCATCTTACAGCCGTCCTCGAAGAATACACGGACGGTCATGCTTCCCTCAACGTTGCTTCCTGCAGGAGCGGCAGATGCTTCCTGCTTTGCCGCAGGAGCGCTTTCCGAAGGAGCGCTTTCCGAAGGAGCGGCACCGTTTTCCATTGCCTTTAATCTTTCCGTTGCGTCTTCGAGCTTTTTGAACGTTTCCGAGAAGTCTGTAGGCGTATAGTCGTCATCCCCCGAATTCTGGATATATTCGATTTCAGCCTTGTAAAGGTCGGATACTTCAAATATCAACTCATATACAAAATGAGCGTTCTTCGCAATTTCTGGCTTTTCCCTTATTACAAAGAACATATCCTCGCCCTTGTGCGCAAGATGCTGGAGATTTTCAAATCCCATCATTGCTGAGGAGCCTTTGATTGTGTGCATTATTCTGAATATCTCGTTGATATCCTCCTGTGAGAACACATTTGCGTCCTCCGTTCTGAGAAGAATTTCATCGAGCTGTTCAAGCAACGTATTGGTTTCAAATATGTACATTTCGAGCATGGATTCCATGCCGGGTTCAACCTTTGCCATATACAAAACCGCCTTTCCCTAATTTTTTTATTTTGCAATCGTAAGATTGATATTGATAAATTAAAAAAAATGTGCTAAACTTATTGTCAAGCAAGTGCGATGCAGTTACAGAACGTGCATCTGAAAGGAAATATATATGCCCAACATTCCACAGATAACGGCTCCCGTTTCCAACAACAAGAGCTATTCATTCACAAACCGCCAGTATGACGGTAATATAGAACCGTTTGATATGGTCGAGCTTGCTCAGCCTATCAAAACATCTACTGCGCAGGATAACGATTCTGCCGCCGCAATGATGATGGGCAGAAAGAACCTTGCTCCGCTTACTGTTCAGATAAAAGATCCCACTATGGCGGTCGAAACGCTCAAGAACCTGTTAAGCTCGGATCTGCTCGAGCAGACGATGATTAACGGTTACACAGAGCTTTACGACGATATGAACGAGCTTATCAAGAGCTTTTATCTTGCTCCCGAAAAGCTGGTGCGTGAGATCCAGAACCAGGAAAAGCAGAACACAATGTTCAGCGGTGATGAGTTTTACAAGCTGCTCCACGGTATCCTTAAGACCACCACAAGCCCCGATATAAAAGAAAGTATCGGTCAGTTACTCAAAGCGCTCAACTATTCATCAAACAAGCAGGAGATACTTAATGCGCTTGGTGCGAATCTCAAATTCCTGTCCGAATATTTTTCACCAAATGAATCGCTTTCCCGTAAGCTTGCAAACCTGTCATCGCAGTGGAAGAGCAGTAGTGCGGCTGATATGTTCGAGCCGCTCAAGAGTGAAACCCTCGCACTGCTGAAGGACGTTTCCGCAAGTCTTCTGAACGATGAAAGAACACAGACGTTCATTCCGCTCATAATACATAACCTTTCACGCTACAACACCAACAACGGTATGCTTAAGGAGAGCTTTGCAAACCTCCTTGCATATATACCGTCCGATGATATGCGCCGTGAGCTGTCCGTCGCATTTGGAAATCTTCTTAAAAAGATCTTCAGCAAAAAACAGCTCAGCGAGATGTCGGATATTCCTGATAGTTATAATAATACACTAAATCAGTCAGAAAATCAAGACTATTTAAGCATTTTTGACAATAAAGCTGAAAAATTAACTCTGCCATTGTTCATTAAGTCACATTTATCCGATGAAAGCTATCTTGCAGAGCTAGATTTATCCAGGGATAAGCTGGAATTTCTGATATCTCCGTTTGACGAAGGAAAACAATCCGGATTGCAGACACTTAAGAATATAATAATGGCAATGCTGACAGGTACTGACAGCCGACAGATTATTCCGACCGTACATCGTGATTTTCAGGGAATCAAGGATATGGCGGCACTTGTTGACTATCTCAATGAGATTCTCCGTGAAATGCCGGATATACCTCAGCGTGACACGCTTTTTGAGTTTTTCACAAATATAGTAAACGAGATGGCACAGCGTAAGGAACTGCCGCCTTCGAGCAATATCCCTTCCGCACCGTCTACTCTTGATAAGCTGACCGATTTTATCGGTAAGAATATAAATCACGAGGCTATTCAGTCACTGGACGATTTCAATGCGTCAAATCTTCTGCAAAGCCTTCTCAATGCACCTGGTGTATTCACGCCTCTTGCACACTATATCCTGCCGTTGCAGATTGAGGATACAAAGGCATTCGGCGAGCTGTGGGTCGATAACGATGAGAACAACCCCAACAACACGCCTGTCGGACAGAAGAATTACCACTTGTTCCTGACCTTTGACGTTGAATCTATAGGACGTTTTGAGGTCGATATGTACGCACTGGGTGAAAACATCAATCTGTCGCTTCTTTATCCCGAAAAGTTCGGCTTCAAGATAAAAAAGCTGACCGATAAGATCGACCTTATAATAAGGAATATCGGCTATAAGCCCGCAAAATTTGAAACTGCGGTGCTGAGAAAGCCTCATGTGCTGACAGAGGTTTTCCCAAAAATAATTGACAGGAGGAAGGGTCTTAATGTCCAAGCGTAATTTAGGAAAGCAGGCTGCGGCGGCGCTTAAGTACAATCCCGACCTTAACTATGCTCCGGTCGTGGTAGCGTCCGGCCTTGGCGAGCTTGCGAAGAAGATTATAAATATCGCAGACGAGAACGGCGTTCCTGTTTATCGTGACGACAGCACGGCGGCGCTTCTTGTAATGCTCAACAGCGGTGAAACGATACCGGTCGAGCTGTACAGAATTATTGCGGCTATCTATGCGGAGGTCGTTTACTCCGCCAATGATATGAAAAAAGGCAAATAAGCCAAATACAAAAGAAAGAAGACAAAAGAAATGGTAAAGACAAAAAATCTCACATTAATGGTTACGGCGGCTGTGCTTGCCGCACTTACCTGTGTTGCGACAATGGTGGTACAGATACCTATGCCGCTTACAAAGGGCTATGTAAATCTCGGTGATGTAATGGTGCTTACATCGGTATGGCTTATCGGTTCGCCGTGGGGAGTTGCGGCGGCAGGCATAGGCTCTGCGATGGCGGATCTGCTTACAGGTTATGCTTATTATGCGCCTGCAACGCTGATAATCAAGGCACTTATGGCAGTAGCGGCATTCTACATTGCAAAGTGCTTTATGAACGGCTCTTATTTCAGATCGATTGTCGGCAAGGTAATCGGCGGCGTTGTGGCAGAAATAATTATGGTGGCAGGCTACTTTGTTTATGCTATTATACTTTACGGCAACGTAGCAACAGCGGCGGCAGGCATTTTCGGAAACGCAATACAGGGCGCTGTAGGGCTTATAGCAGGTGTGCTTCTGACAGTTGCACTTGAAAAAGCAGGAACAAAGAAATTGCTCGGTTTTGATAAGTAATCATTCATTATAGTCAGGCGGCGAAGGTAATTATACCATTCGCCGCCATTTTTTGACCGTTCGTGCCATATTTGTTGAAATTCTCTTTATGGAATGTTACAATTGTATGATAGATAAGTAACGCATATCATTACTTGAAATTTCCCGGACAAGGAGAGACAAATGAAAAGAAAATTTTCAACCAGAATCATAGCCGGCATAGCAACATCTGCCGTGCTTGCAGTCGGATCGCTGTCCTTTACGGCGATAAACGCAATTGCCGATGAAGCGGTGAGCTATTACGGACTGTCCGCAGACGGTACGGTTATAAGCGGAACGGTAACTGATTATACAAGGATAGCTTCTTCCGATACCGCATGGGGCATTGCCGGCAAAGAAACGTGGTATGTGGCTGACGGTAACATTGGTATCGGTACAACAACAAATCCTGTAGATCTCAAAGGAAATGTAAATGTCATATTCAAGAACGGTGCAGAGGTATTTGTATGGAACGGTATTGCCGGCACAGATGCAACAATAACCTTTTATAGTGAAACCGAAAACGGCGGCGGAATAATGACAATCAGAGGTATAGACGGTCAGGGCGGTCAGGCCGGCGGGACTGAAAGCATGGGCGAAACGGGAACGGGCAAAAGCGGCGATAACGGTAGCAGTGCTGTTGATTGCGGTAGCTTAGTTATTTCCGGAGGACAGATCAATGTGATCGGCGGCAGTGGCGGTAACGGCGGTAACGGCGGCTATTATACTGCCAACAGTTTCTTTGGCAACGGCGGTAATGGCGGTAACGGCGGTTCGGCTATAACCGATAATACAAAGGTGTATCTTAATGGCGGCAGACTTAACGTTACAGCCGGCAGAGGTGGAGATGCGGGCGTAAATACGTACGCACCCGATGCAGAACGTGATAATTATAATGGCAAGCCGGGAAATAACGGAACATCGGTAAGCGGAATATATGCCGTAAACGGTATTCTCAATGTCAATAAGCTCGATGATTCCGATACAGGCGATACTTCTGGCGATTTTAAGCTCCTGTCTGTGGACGGTTACGAAAATGCAAAGCTCGATATAATCGGTCACGGAACGGCGAAGGTAACTGACGGCACTGTTATTGAAACCTACGGCGACATTTCCGTAGCAGGTACTCTGTCTGTTGACAACGGTACGATACTCACAAACGGCAGTATCACAAAAGCCGGCAGTGCGGCACAGATAACAAAGACGAACGGCGGCGTTATCCGCAGGTTCGCACCTGCTTACGGTACCGGATATACGCTGGATTATGCAGGCGGTAAGTGCATTGCGGAAACCGGCTATAAAATAAAGCTGTCGCACGGAAATACTTTAATCGATATTGCCGATGCCAACACAATAGTATCGGAATCAAACAGACTTAATATTGTCCGCAGCGGTGACGGTGAAATAATAGATGACAGCGAGCCGTGCGTAAATGTAATGCCCTATTGCGTAATGGCAAATAATACGGCTGAAACAACCGTATCGGACGGAAATGTCTTTGCTATGAGAGGAGTTTCTTCAAGGCTTGTATTTGCTCTGAACGATCCAGATGAATACAGTTTCTCAGGCGTTAAGGTAACAGATATTGACGGTAATGCGATACCTGACAATATGTACACGTTTGACAGCACGACAGGTGAGTTCATTGCACTTTCGGTTGACCGCAACCTTATCGTAACTGCAGACGCAAGTCTTAAAGATGTTGAAATATCTGTAACAGACAGCGAAAACAATCCTGTGTCAACTGTTGACATCGGTACAGATTTTGATAACGGCAACCCGACAAAGGCAGTATCGCTCAAGGTGAAAGTCACAGAGGGCGGTTCTATAGCAAAGTACAGAGTAGTAAAGGAGTCCGACCTTAATAAAGCAAGCGGTGCCATAACTGATACTTCTTTGTTTACAGTATCCTATTCAAACGGCAATGAATGGGGTACTGCCGATGACGGCTCTTCAAAGCTTGCAAAGGGCGCAACGGCAACATTCACAGTTAAGCCCGACTGCAATTTAGCCGCAGGAACTTATACAGAAGATTTCATCGTTATAACAGACAGAACCGCTTATGCGGATGCGTCGGCAGGCACTCAGGATAAGGCTCTGGCACGTTTCACGCTAACTTATAAGGTTGAACACGAGAGTGACGGTAAACTGCATTATTCCGATCTTACCGGACACTATAATCTTTGCAAGAACTGTCAGACAAAGATCAATAAAGAAAATCATACATTTGATGTCAAGACCGTAAACGAGGATACGTTTGCATTTCCTGCGGATTGTGTAAATCCTGCAAAGTATTTCTATTCGTGCGAATGCGGAGCGCACACGGATGACACAACGCTTGTATTTGAAAGCGGCGCTCCGAACGGTCACACATTCGGGGAGTGGATAAGCATCATTTCTGCTTCTTGCCTGACATCGGGCAACGAAAAGCATATATGTTCTGTGTGCGACTATGAAGAATTCCGCGAAATACCTATGACAGGTCACATATGGGAAAGTGATTTTACAGTTGACAAGAAGCCGACCTGCACAGAAAAGGGCTCAAAATCAATACATTGCTCAAAATGTGATGAGATAAAGGATGTTACCGAAATTTCCGAAACGGGTCATTCTTTCGGCGAGTGGACGGTATTCAGCTTTGCCGACTGCACAGCAGGTGGAGTTGAACAGCGTGTTTGCTCGGAGTGCGGTTTTACCGATTTCCGCAACATACCTCCTCAGGAACATCTTTGGGAAGATGATTTTACAGTCGATATAGCTCCAAGCTGTACACAGAGCGGCTCAAAATCAATACACTGTTCACAGTGTGATGTGGTAAAGGATGTTACCGTAATTGACGCAACAGGTCACACCTTTACAGAGTGGTCTGACAATGTCGATGCTACCTGCACCGGCAAGGGACAGAGAACAAGAGCTTGCACAGTATGCAGTTATACCGAGTATGCCGATACCGATATAAATCCTGATGCACATTTGTGGGAAGATGATTACACAATAGACAAAGAGCCTACTTGCATTGAGGAAGGTTCAAAATCCGTACACTGCTCAAGATGTGACGCTACAAAGGATTCAACGGTAATTCCGCTTGCCGATCATATTTACGGCGAATGGAAAACGATAAAAGAAGCAACCTGCACAGAAGACGGCAGTAAGAAGCATAGTTGTATAAACTGCGGATTTGAAGAGGAAACAGTAATAACTGCTGATCATGTCTGGGATACGAAGACAACGACAGATAAAGAGCCGACCTGTACAGAAGAAGGTTCTAAGTCAATTCACTGCACTAAGTGCGATGAGAAAAAAGAAGTACAACCGATTCCCGCAAACGGTCATGACTGGTCTGAATGGGAAACCGTGAAAGCTTCCACATCGTCTGAAAACGGTCTGGAAAAAAGATATTGCTTTGTCTGCGGTGTTGTTGAGGAAAACGAACTGGATCTGTTACCGGATGAACCGGTAAATCCCGGTGATCACGATAAATGGCACAGTGATGAAGAACAGCACTGGCATATTGATGAAGACGGCAATAAGACGGATGTTGCCGACCACGAATTCAGATGGGTGGTTGATAAAGAACCGAACGGTACAGAACCTGGCATAGGTCATTACGAATGTATCTCGTGCGATTATGCCAAATTCCCGCGTGAGTTCGGCGGTAAGGACAGCCCGGAAACAGGTAGCGATTCGCTTGCACTTTGGATTGCAGTTGCGTTTGTTGCAGGCGGTGTTGCCCCGATAACGCTTAAAATCAAAAGTAAGAAGAACAAGTAAATAATATTGAAACAGGGCAGATTTTTATCTGCCCTGTTTTGTATACAACAGCACCCTGCAAAACTTTTGTCTTGCAGGGTGCTGCTATATGTGTTTGCTGTTATTAAAGCTTGAAGTAGTCAACGCCACCCTTGAACAGAAGCTGTTCCTTGTTGCCGTCGACATTCACGCAGGTGTCAGAGCTGATACGCTCTGTGTGACCCATCTTACCGAGTACACGACCATCGGGAGAGATGATACCCTCGATAGCGCACATTGAGCTGTTGGGATTGTAAGCAAGATCCATTGTAGGCTCACCGTTAAGGTCAACATACTGAGTTGCAACCTGACCGTTTTCGATAAGTTTTGCGATAACCTCGTCGCTTGCTACAAAGCGTCCTTCTCCGTGCGAAATCGGTATGTTGTAAACCTCACCCACCTTGCAGTGCATAAGCCACGGTGACTTGTTGGTGCAAATCTTTGTGAGTGCAAGCTGTGACTGGTGTCTGCCTATGGTGTTATATGTAAGCGTGGGGCTTTCGCTTGACAGAGGAACTATCTTGCCGAAAGGTACAAGACCGAGCTTGATAAGAGCCTGGAAGCCGTTGCATATACCTATCATCAGACCGTCACGGGCATAGAGCATATTCTCTACAGCATCCTTAATTTTAGGATTGCGGAAGAATGCGTTGATGAACTTAGCCGAGCCTTCGGGTTCGTCACCGCCTGAGAAACCGCCGGGAATAGCTATCATCTGGCTGTTTTCGATTCGTTTTGCAAATTCGTTTACGCTGTCTTCCATATTCTTTGCAGAAAGGTTTCTGATAACGAATATTTCAGCTTCACCGCCGTATCTGTTGAATGCGGCAGCCATATCGTATTCGCAGTTAGTACCGGGGAATACGGGGATAAGTACCTTAGGCTTTGCAATAGTGCCGGGAGCCTTGTTGATAAGTAAGTCGCAACCCTTGTCGTAAGCAACCGATACGGGCCTCAGCATTTCGGGGAGCGAATTCTTGAAGATAGGTTCAAGAACAGCGTCATACTTCTTTTCAAGATCTGCAATGTCGAGCTTGACATCGCCTGCCGTAATCGTGTAGTCGCTCACCGTTTCACCGATAAGCTCTGCGCCCTCTATTGCGCCCTTAGCCTCGATGATGAATGCACCGTAGTGCAGACCGAACAGCTTTTCATCGTCCATAGCTTTAAGCTTTGCACCGATTCTGTTACCGAGCGACATCTTGAAGATACCTTCTGCAATACCGCCGTGAGCCAAAGTCCATACTGACAGGGCAGTGCCGTCGGCAATTGCCTTTTCTACTGTAGCAAATACCTTCTTGACGCTGTCAAAGTCGGGCATACCGTTTTCATCGTATGCAGGTGCAATGTAGTAAATATCGCTGCAGGGGAGTTTGAATTCAGCGGAAATTATCTTGTCTGACTTTGCAGTTGAAACTGCGAAAGAAACGAGCGTGGGCGGAACATCTATATGTTCAAAAGTACCCGACATTGAGTCCTTGCCGCCTATAGCACCGCTTGAGAGTGCGATCTGAGCCTTATATGCACCGAGAAGTGCGGCAAAAGGCTTGCCCCAACGCTCAGGATCGCCCTGTGTACGTTCAAAATATTCCTGGAATGTAAGCCAGCACTTTTCGCTCTTACCGCCTGCGGCAACTACCTTTGCCATACTCTCGACTACTGCAAGAGCGGCTGCGTGATAGGGTGACTGACGGCTTACGAAAGGATCGAAGCCCCATGCCATTATGGAAGCTGTCTTTGTGTTGCCCGAAAGTACGGGGAGCTTTGCCGCCATAGCCTGTACGGGTGTCTGCTGTGTCTTGCCCGAATAAGGCATAAGAACAGTACCTGCGCCGATTGTTGAGTCAAAGCGCTGTACAAGACCCTTTTGTGAGCATACGTTAAGGTCTGTAACGAGCTTTTCCCATTCTTCCTTAGTGTTGTGTCTGCCTGTAGAATAGCTTACCGTGGGAGCGGGAACGTGTATATCCGTGTGCTTTTCGGCACCGTTTGAGTTTAAGAATTCTCTTGAAATGTCGCAGATAGTTTTGCCGTTCCAGTTCATCTTGAGTCTGGGATTTTCGGTGACTACCGCAACTGGAGTAGCCTCAAGGTTTTCCTTGCCTGCAAGAGCAATGAACTTGTCAACATCGTTCTTGTCAACTACAACTGCCATTCTTTCCTGTGACTCTGAGATAGCAAGCTCTGTTCCGTCAAGACCGTCATACTTCTTGGGAACTGCGTTGAGGTCGATTTCAAGACCGTCAGCAAGCTCGCCTATAGCTACGGAAACACCGCCTGCGCCAAAGTCGTTGCAACGCTTTATCAGTTTTGTTGCGTTCTTGTCACGGAATAATCTCTGGAGCTTTCTTTCTTCGGGAGCGTTACCCTTCTGAACCTCAGCACCGCAGGTTTCGAGCGATTCAACGCTGTGCGACTTTGATGAGCCTGTAGCGCCGCCGCAGCCGTCACGGCCTGTTCTGCCGCCGAGCAGGATGATTATGTCGCCGGGGACGGGACGTTCACGGACAACATTCTCAGCAGGAGCGGCACCGATTACAGCGCCTATCTCCATACGCTTAGCCATATATCCGGGGTCGTAGATTTCAGCAACGTGACCTGTTGCAAGACCAATCTGGTTACCGTATGACGAATAGCCCTGTGCGGCTGTTGTTGTTATCTTTCTCGGAGGGAGCTTGCCGGGGATCGTCTTGTCAACAGGGAGCAGGGGATCCGAAGCGCCCGTTACACGCATAGCCTGATAAACGTAAGAACGACCCGAAAGCGGATCTCTTATAGCACCGCCGAGGCAGGTTGCCGCACCACCGAAAGGTTCGATCTCAGTGGGGTGGTTATGTGTTTCATTCTTGAACATAAGAAGCCACTGCTCGTCCTTGCCGTCAACGTCAACGGTTATTTTTACGGAGCAGGCATTTATTTCTTCACTCTCGTCAAGGTCGGGGAGAAGACCGTCTTTTTTCAGCTTTCTTACTGCGGCGGTCGCAATATCCATAAGGCAGACAGGCTTTGCGCTTCTGCCAAGCTCCTCCTTGTCGAGCTTGTATTCCTTATAAGTTTCGGCAATATAGGGAGCGTCAATCTTCGCATTGTCGATTATCGTTCCGAATGTTGTGTGACGGCAGTGATCCGACCAGTATGTATCTATCATTCTGATTTCGGTAAGGGTAGGATCTCTCTGCTCCTTCTTGAAATATTCCTGACAGAACTTTATATCGCCAAGATCCATAGCAAGTGCGTACTTCTTGATAAACTCGGCAAGCTCGTCTTCGGAAAGACCGATAAATCCGTCAAGCACGGCTACATCCTTCGGAATATCATACTTTACATCAAGCGTTTCATACTGCTCAAAGCCGCATTCTCTTGCTTCTACGGCATTTATGAGATAGTGCTTTATCTTAGTGAAATCGTCATCTGAAATATCGCCCTTAAGGATATACAGCTTTGCATATTTAACTGTGGGACGCTCGCCCTGACACAGCATCTGTATACACTGAGCGGCTGAGTCTGCTCTCTGATCAAACTGACCGGGTAAAAACTCGGTTGCAAACATCTTTTCATCTGCCTTGATCTCAGGCAGCGAATAGTAAACATCGTCAACAGGCGGTTCTGAGAATACAGTGGGAGTAGCCTTTTCAAAGTTCTCCTTTGTGATACCCTCTGCATCGTAACGGTTTACGATACGGACATCTTCAATACCCTTGATCTGAAGTGCGGTTTTAAGGTCTGAGAGAACAGCTTTTCCCTCAACGGCAAACTGCGGCTTCTTTTCCACATAAATGCGATAAACTGACATAAACTTCCTCCGTCGTTTTATTGTAAGCGTGCCATAGGCACGAAACTATCAATACCTTTTAATTATACTACAATATCCGCACGATTACAAGCATTTTATTTCTTTGCCGACACAAAAATCACTGCCCGATGCTCCTGTAATTTGTACAGTAATTATATCCTGCCTGTCAGCGTCACTGCCGTATATGCGTACGGGAACGTACTGCGGAGTAAGGCCGTTTGCGTATTCTTCGCTTTCCCTGCGCTGGATAAGCACCTTTTCCGTCTTTCCGATATTTGAGCGGAAATATTCTTCCTTAAGCTCCTTTGCAAGAGCGCTCATAACGTGATAACGCTTTGCCGCAATATCATGCGCAACGTGGTCTGTGCGTCTTGCCGCCGCAGTACCCTCTCTTATCGAGTAGGTAAAAACGTGCATTGCCGCAAAACCTACTTTACGGGCAAATTCGCAGGATTCTTGGAATTCTTCGTCGGTTTCCCCGGCAAACCCTACCATAATATCGGTGGTTATAGCGCAGTCCGGAAACGCTTTTCGCAGCCTCAGGACTATATCATAGTATTCATCGGGTGTATAGTGCCTGTTCATACGCTTCAATGTAGCACTGCTTCCGGACTGGAGCGATAGGTGAAAATGCGGACAGAGCTTTTTCTGCGCCGCCATTCTTGCTATATCCTCATCTGTCAGCAGCTCCGGCTCAAGCGATGACAAACGTACACGTTCCACACCGTTTATCGAGCATACCGCCTCTATTGCATCCGCAAGCCTCAGCCCGATATCCTGACCGTAGCAGGAAAGGTTGATACCCACAAGCACCATTTCTTTATGACCGCACGATACCTGAAACCTTACTTCCTCGGTTATATCCTGCAATGAACGTGACCGTACAGAGCCTCTTGCGGTAGGTATTATGCAGTAACTGCAGAATCTGTCACAGCCGTCCTCGATTTTGATAAAAGCTCTTGTCTTGCCCATATCAGCATTTTTCTGTTTTTCGTATTGTTTTTTTACTGGTCTAGGCGGTACTGCTACCTGCTTTATCTTGTTGCCGGTAAAGACGTCTATCATATCCGCCAGACTGTCTTTATGCTCCGTACCTGTTACGATATCAGCCGCCAGTTTTGCCGCCGTTTCGGGAAAAGCCTGCGGAAAACAGCCCGTAAGCACGACTATCTTCATAGGGTCGCGGCTTTTTATCTTATTTATCAGCTGTTTGGCTTTCTTGTCGCTGTTTTCCGTTACCGAACAGCTGTTTATAATAATAATATCCGCAGTGAAGATATCATCTGTCTTTTCATATCCGTGTTCTTCCATAGCCTTTGCTACCGAAGCGCTTTCATATTGGTTGACCTTGCATCCGAAGGTCTGTATAGTGTATCTGATAATATCACATCCGTACAATATTGTGGTAAGTTTCACCAAAAGTAAACTCCTGATAGCCTAATTATACTTTATTATTACGAATTTTGCAAGCTGTGGCGATTTTTTGACAATAATACTCTTGAATGTATCGTCAAATGTGTTATTATATAGCTGTAAGGAGCGATAAGCACTTACAGTGATAAGGCGGAAACGGGAAAACAGGCTAACGGTTATCTCTCCGATTGAAAAAATTAAGTAAATTCAATTAAAAGCAATTGACAATCGCCTTATATTTTGGTAAAATGAAATCAATCGGACAGGAAAGCCGAAATAAGACCTGAAATATGAAAGGTAGGTTTTTTGTATGAAAACAGCTAATATCAGAATCAATACTATTGAAGACGTTAAGAATTTCGTAACTACAGTTACAAAGTGCAACTACGATGTTGATATCGTAAGCGGCAGATATGCAATCGACGCAAAGTCGATCATGGGTATTTTCAGCCTTGATCTTTCTAAGCCTCTTGAGCTCCGTGTTCACAGTGATGATTGCGATGAGCTTATGGCTGAGCTTGACAAGTATATCGTTAAGTAATCTGTGATTCTTGATAACGAGAGCCGCCGTGCTATCTGCACGGCGGCTTTTTGTATCTTATTCGGTTACCGTTATCGAGTTTGCGTACTTTATCTTGCATAGAACGGTGTTCTTATCGCCCGACAGCATTCCTATGCGGCTTCCGTTTGAATAGAGAATATCTCCGTTTGAAAGCAGTCTGTAATCCATTATCCGCTTTTTTAAAACGGTTATGTTACCGCTTTTATCACGCTTTACAAGCTCCCAGTCCGATGGGATTATACCGTCGTCTGCGTTACCGCTCAGCTGTTTTTCAGCCTTTATCATATTTCCCTCGATAAACGCTTCACGCTCGTCTGCGGTTTTACTCTTTGCGGGATTTTTACCGCCGGTACGCAAAGGTTCTCCGCCGAATGCCATTGAAAACACGCTTAAAAATCCGCCTATAGCCTTTATTATCCTGACAGGGAACATCAGTATATCAACAAGCAGATTGCTTTTCTGCTTTGCCGGAACGTATTTTCTGCGTATGTAGTATATGTTCCCGTCAACATCGTCCTGCGGTTTTATGCAGTCGAATCCGTCCTCTGCGATAAATTCGTCTATTGTTCCGCTCCGTGTATCGAAAAGACATATCGTACACGGGCTTTTTTCTGCAACGTTTCCGCTTCTGTCAGTCGCAAAGCCCATTGCCGTATAATAGAGTATATCATTGTTACGACGTGAAATAAACGGGTGAGTTTCGCTTGTAAACCCCTCGGTAAGCTGTTCAAAACTGCCGTTGTCCGTGTTTACAAGCGCAATATGATTTTCATAATGACCGTTTCCTGCGCTGACAACGCATTTTCCACCGCTACAATCAATATCGCTGATTATTTCTTCACGGTTTGCGAAAATATAGGTTTCTCCCTTGCCGTCCTTGAAGTACATACCGCCTACATTGTCGGCAAAAGTAGAATATATCAGCCTGTCCCCGCACGCACCTATGCCTCTTAGCATATTGTGCATTTCTTCTTCGCCGTATTCCTTGGGTTCAACCCCCATAAACTTTGCACCTTTGCCGGTGGTTTTCCATTCATCACGGGCTTTCATCTTCCGCACTGCGTCACGGTAGCTTTCAACACGTTCGCAGGGAACACGCAGTTCCTTGCCGTTTTCAATGTGGTAAAGCTCGCCCTCTGATAAGCAGTAAATATTCATATTATTCCCCCGAAACCGTTATTTCTGTCCGTAGTAAGCGTTAGCGCCGTGCTTTCTCAGATAATGCTTATCAAGAAGCTCCTGCTGCATAGGCTCGATATTCCTGTCAAGCAGAAGATTGAACATTGCCATCTTTGCGACATTTTCAAGCACGACCGCATTGTGTACAGCGTCGATTGCGTCCTTGCCCCATGCAAAAGGTCCGTGAGAGTGTACGTTTACGGCGGGTACGGCATTCGGGTCGATGTTACGCTTTTTGAATGTATCAATGATTATCGTTCCTGTTTCCTTTTCGTATTCGCCGCCGATAGCTTCGGGCGTCATCTTGTCGGTGCAGGGTATAGCACCGTAGAAATAGTCGCCGTGCGTTGTGCCGAGTGCGGGTATATCCAGTCCGCTCTGTGCGAATGTAGTGCTCCACTGTGAATGGGTGTGCACTATACCGCCGATATCGGGGAAAGCTTTGTAAAGCTCAAGATGCGTCGGCGTGTCGCTTGACGGTCTTAAATCACCTTCAACCTGCTCGCCGTCAAGAGTTAAAACTACAAGATCGTCTACCGTCATACCGTCATATTCAACGCCGGACGGCTTTATTACTACAAGACCTCTTTCGCGGTCAATGCCGGATACATTGCCCCATGTGAATGTAACCAGTCCGTATTTCGGAAGTAAAAGATTTGCGTCAAGTACCTGCTTTTTGAGTTTCTTTAACATATTACTGTTCTCCTGTTTATTTATTTGCACTTTTTAATGAACCTGCCGTCCATTTTCTTTGTGAAATAGTTTCTTACATTCATTATGTCCTGTGGTGTCAGTTGATTTTTCGGCAGACAGAACGCAAGGTCATATCTGAAATATATGATAAAACAATTTTCGATCTCATATATCTTGAAAATAGTGTTCCACTGTGCATTGATATCGGTAGCGGTCCTTCCGCCGAATACTCTTACCGATGCCGTATCGTAACTGAAAGTGCGCTTTGCGTTAAGCACCACCTTGCCGTACTTTATGCCGTCCTTTGCTTTCTTTGATATAAGAAGAATATCGGTGAGAATTACCGCAACGCAAATAAGGCATACAGCCGCCGAAATATACAGCGGGATTATTCCCGCAAGCCCGATAACGAGCGATGCCACCGCAAGTACCGCCATAGCGATAAACAGAATGTTATTCGACTTTTTGAGCGAGTATTCGGTAAATTTTACTAATGTGCGGTAGTCCTCCGCAGTAGTTGTTATCTCCTTTGAAAACATTTATTATTCTTCCTTCTTTGTTTCATCTGTATCTGTTTTGCCTGTTCTTACAAAGCTGTCGTTCTGCCTTTTCGGCGCTGACGGATTATCACCTTCCGATTTTGTCACGGGCGTTTTTTCTTCGTCAAGAACTTTGTATATTTCGTCCTTTTTCTGGACAAAGAGCAATTCGTCCTCGCCTGTAACTATATCGACCTTTTCTCCTGCTTCTATATCGGTATGGTACACTGATATCGCGTCAAAGCGGTAATTCAGCCCGTTATATTTCACTCGAACCTTTCCGTAGCTGCTCCCTGCTATATTTTCAAGTGCGACAGCCTCATATCCCGTAAGATCATCGGGTTTCGGCGCTTTGCCGTTTACAAAGCGTTTTACGGCAGGTGAGAGAAAGTGTGTTCCGATAAAGTTCACAATAAGTGACATTGCTATATCGGCAGGCAGGATAAAGTACCACGGAATCGACAGCGGTAACAGCAAAAGTCCGAAATAGCCGAATACCGCCATAAATACCATATAGCCGTATATTCCCTGCGGTATGAACTGCTCAATAGGTATCGTTTTGCCTTTTGGCAACCTGAAACCGAGATTGATCTTAAGCCTGAAAAACAACAGCATTATAAGCAGTCCGCATATCCCGACCGTACCCAGTACGGCGCAGACTATAAACAGTACACGCATATTATTCCTTATTTTCGGATTTGGGAATTACAGTAAGACGCACCTTTACTATTCTGCGTTCGCTGACTTTAAGAACCGTTATCCTGAAATCGTCTGTTGTAACGCTTTCGTTTGTTTCCGGGATCTTACCGAAAAGCTCAAGCACCCAGCCGCCGACGGTTTTTGCGTTACCGTCGATTTTCGGACTATCTCCCGTGCGGTTATGCCAGTAACGCTTGAAAGCGGTCAGCGATACATCGCCGTTGACGTTGAACTCGTTTTCCGATACGAATGTGACAGGGGCGATTATCTCGTCGTTTTCGTCCCATATTTCACCGACAAGCTGTTCAAGTATGTCTTCAAGAGTAACTATACCGAGCGTTCCGCCGTACTGGTCGAGTACGACAGCCATATGTACCTTGTCCTTCTGCATCTGCTTCATTATATCGCTTATCTTCATCAGATGAGGAACATAGTGAATCTCCTGCATTATATCACGCAGTAAGAACGTTTCGTCATCCTTTTTGGTAAGATATTTCTTGAAAAAGTCCTTCTGGCTCACAAAGCCGATTATATGGTCGATAGAGCCTTCGTAAATGGGAAGTCTTGAATATTCCTCGTTGATGAAGGTTTCCTTTACCGTTTCAATATCTTCGTTTACATCGACCGCAATGACGTCTACACGGTGAGTGATTATCTCGTCAACTACCGTTTCGTCGAATTCAAGAGCAGACTTCACAAGGTCACGCTCCTGTTCTTCAAGTACGCCCTCATCCTCGATTTCATCTATTATAGCCATAAGCTCCTGTTCTGTTACGGTAACCTCCTTCTTGTTGCCGAACAGCTTGTTTGCGAGCTTTTTAAGCAGTATAAATAAAGCCGACAGGGGAGTGAATATGAATGTAAGGAATGTGATTATTCCGCTCGTTGCGACCGTAAGTCCTTCCGAGTGGTCTTTCGCAAGGCTTTTCGGCATTACCTCGCCGAATGCGAGTATCACAAGCGTCAGTACCACTGTCGATACGAGCGCCGCATTGTCAGGACCTACTATTGCTGTCGCAAGTATAGTACCGAGTGAAGATGCGGTTATGTTTACTATGTTGTTGCCAATAAGTATTGTTGTGATAACCTTATCGTATCTGTCAAGCAGTTTAAGCGCCATTTTAGCGCCTTTAGAGCCGTTTTCAGCCATGCTTTTGAGCCTTATGCGGTTAGCACCCGTAAGTGCGGTTTCACTGGCGGAAAAGAACGCCGAACAGGCTATCATTACTATGATAATTATAAGCAGTTGTATTTCCATACGGTTAAATATACCTCGCCTTGTTAAAAGTTAAGTGGCAGTATGCACCAAGCGCAAAAACCACCGTAAATTATATACATATTTATATTACCATATCTGCGGCAAACGGTCAATATTTTTATCAGAAATTTTACTATTGATTTCAAAGTGAACATTGTTTTATAAAACTATTGAAATTTTTTTGTCGATTTGATATAATTAGTTTAATCGGACTAAATTCCGAAACGTATAAGATTAAATTTAAGTAAAACGAAAGGATCTTACCAATGAAAAGAATACTTGCGGCAGTTATTGCCGTATCGCTGATTCTGTCTATGACAGCCTGCAACAGCGGTGACACATCAGGAAATACCGACAGCGGCAACGCGTCGTCTTCCTCAGACGGCACAACGTCAGGCAACGCAGATAACGAACAGAAGCTCCGCTCAAATCCTATTGCCGTTGACGAAAACGGAAAGATAGATATGGAAGTTGCGTTAAAATATGAAACAGATGTAGATGCGCTTATCAAGAAGCTTGAGGCAAAGACACCCGATGGTTCAAAGCCTGTTTCCGAGAATACAAACGAGGAAACGCTTGAGCTTTTCAATTATTTAAAGAGCGTTTACGGAAAGCAGATGCTTGCAGGACAGCAGTATTCGGATGCAAATCAGTTTGAAAACATAATGTATTACAATACTACTGGCGACTTGCCTGCAATTATGGGTTTTGATTTTCTTTATGCACAGGGCACGGATGAACCCGACTATACGCAGATAGAAGAAGCTATCAAGTGGCACAATGAACAGAACGGTATAGTTTCATTCTGCTGGCACTGGAAAGTTCCTGTTGATATTGATGATGACTCAGTAAAGGGAAGAGCATTCTACAGCGATGAAATCAGAAACTTCAGCCTTGAAAACGCAGTAACACCAGGTACAAAGGAATATAAAGTAATCATTGAGGATATTGATACCGTGGCGCTCTACTTACAGCGTCTTGAAACAGCAGGTGTTCCCGTTATATGGAGACCTCTCCACGAGGCAAGCGGAAACTGGTTCTGGTGGGGTGTGAAAGATAAGGATACTTACAAGAAGCAGCTATATCAAAAGCTCTGGTATATGGTATATGACCGTCTTGAAAACTACCACAAGCTCACTAACCTTATCTGGGTATGGAACGGTCAGTCAAAGCTGACAATGGTAAATGCAAATACATATGATATCAGCGGTATAGATGTATATCCCGAAAAGGTAGACCATACAGAGCAGAAACTGAAATACAAGGACCTTGCAAAGATAACAGATACAAGCAAGATGACAGCGCTTTCTGAGGTTGGATATATACCCGATCCTGAAGCTGTATTTGCGTCTGACAGCACAGTGACATGGCTTTATTATCTGCCTTGGTGTAAGGAGTTCGTTTGCGCCGCAAGCGGTTCCGGTGCGATTATAACGAAGCTTGGAGGAACACCCTCAGTCAATACAGAGCGTATGAGCGAAGAGTTCCTTAAAGGCGTTTATTCAAGCGATAAGGTGATTACACTCAGCGAGTTGCCGGATTTCAAGGGTACAACAAAGAAGATACCGGAATTTATAAAGAACTGGCAGTTCAATAATCCAAGTCTTACTATAGAAAATGATAAGCTCACAGCTTATGAGAAGTAATTGTGCGAGGTAGCGTATGACAACAGAGCTTAAAACCGGACGTTCAACAGCAGTAATTGCATCGGAAGGTGCAGAACTGAAATCACTTGTTATTGACGGCAGAGAAATAATGTGGTGCGGCGATCCTGCCTACTGGGGCAAGACATCTCCCGTGCTTTTTCCTGCAATAGGTAATGTAAGAAACAACAAGACGATTATAGGCGGCAGGGAAGTATCTCTAACAAAGCACGGCTTTGCCCGTGACAACACTTTTTCAGCAGTCAGGAAAAGCGGCAATTCGCTCGTACTTCAATACAAGTACAATCCCGTAAAAAACGGTTATCCGTACAGCGTTGACCTTGCTTTGCAATATAATCTGTTTGATGACAGGATAGAGATCAGCTACAGCGTTTTCAATCCTAACTATGACAGTATACCGTTCTGTATTGGTGCTCACCCGGCAATTGCTTGTGATAACCTTGATAACTGCACTCTTGTTTTTGAAAAGCGTGAAAAAGCGTCAACTCCCGTTATGGATCTTGATACAAGACTGTTCAAAAGCCGGGAAAGAATTGAGCGTCTTGACGGTGCGTCAAAGCTCCCGTTATCCTATGATATGTTTGATAATGATGTCGTATACTTTGATAATATCAAGTCAAGAGCCGTGAAGCTCGTTGAGGGTAAAAAAACTCTTGCAAGCATAGCCTTTGAGGGTTTTGAAACGCTCGGACTGTGGACGCCGGCAGGAAAGCACGCAGGCTTTATCTGCATAGAACCCTGGTGCGGCAGTGACGATTATGATGATGAGAGCGGAGTTTTTGAAAATAAGAAGGGTATTCAGATACTTGAGGGCAAAAAGTTCGCAAGATATAAGATGACAATAAGTGCAAAGTAATCAACGAAAATATAATAAAAGCAGTATCGGTTTCGGTACTGCTTTTTTGTTTAATCCAAATTTATGAGAGGTATATTATAAAAGTCCGAATAATACTGTATATTCTCAGAGAAACCGAATGATATAACAATATCACTTTTGCTTATCATAATCTCTTCCGTTATTTTATAGCATTCTTTGCTGTAATGCGTATTTACAATCGCAACAGAATCGGCATTTTTGTGGCACTCATAATATCTGTTGCGTTTATCTTCGGACCAATCTTTGCATTGCTCTTCATACGGTACAAAAATATCAAGAAATATAGCGTTATACATTTTTAGCGCAGTGATTATTTCTGCTGTCCATAAAGGAATGCCGTATTCACAATTGACTTGAAATGTATCATAACCTTTACAATACATTTTCCATACCATCTCAGTAATTTTTTTCTTGATATCCTGTGTATGTTTTTTATAAATGAAGTTCACTTCAAGTTTATCAGATACAATTGTGCAAACCATGTTTTGCCTCCGTTTATTGTCAGAATAAGAATCATATAATATTATAGTCGAAAATTCGACAATGTTCAAGTAGTTGAACATAATTTATAATATTAAATGAACATTTATTCTGAGTCTAATCGGAGAAACCGTTATGATAGTATATACGCCACTTTGGGACACAATGAAAAAGCGGGGGATATCAACCTATGCGCTTATCAATAAATACAATATAAGCAGCAGTACAATAAACAGACTGCGGCATAATATGGGAGTTACCACACAGCTGATAGACGACCTTTGCTATATACTCGACTGTAAAGTCGAAGATATCATGAAATATGAAAATAATGGCAAAAAATAACCGCCTGAGTTTTTAAAACCAGCGGTTATTTTCTTATACAGTAATTTTATTCCCCGTATTTTTCCTTCAGCATTTCCTCGATCCTGAATGCGACCTTATACACATCGCCGCAGCCGAGCGTGATTATCATATCTCCGCTTTCTGTGTTATCGGCAACATACTGTGCAACTTCTTCAAAGGTGGGGAACCACTTGCAGCCGGGAATCTTAGCCGCAAGGTCGGCAGAGTAGACGTTGTATGTGTTCTTTTCACGGCTGCCCATTATCTCTGTAAGCACGACCCTGTCAGCTATTTCAAGCGCGCTTGCAAAGTCGTCCATGAGTGTGTATGTTCTCGAATAGGTGAACGGCTGATGTACAGCCCATACACGCTTGAAATCCTGCATAGCTTTTGCCGTCTTTAACGTTGCGGCTACTTCGGCAGGATGATGAGCGTAATCGTCAACAACGGTTATGCCTCCGATAGTCGCAAGACGTTCAAATCTTCTTCCCGCACCCCAGAATGTGCTGAGTCCTTTATTGATGTTTTCGGGGGTAACTCCCGTAGCAAGTGCGGCGGCGCAGGCGGCAACCGCATTGAGAACATTATGCGCACCGGGAACGTGTATTGAAATACGTTCAATCTTCTTACCGTTTTCCATAAGGTCAAAGTCGGTCTGAAAATCGGATATACGCTTGATATTTTCCGGGTAATATCTGTTCTTGTCGGTCTTTCCGAATGTGATAATCTGCTTGTCAAAGCCCGATGCCTTTACCGCTCTCATCGTATTTTCATCATCGCCGTTTACGACAAGAATGTCGGTCGTATTGTCGCAGAACTTCGTGAATGACGCTCTGAGATTATCCATCGTCTTGAAGAAATCAAGGTGGTCTGCGTCAATGTTCAGTATTATAGAAATATTCGGGAACAAGTGCAGGAATGTATTTGAAAATTCGCACGCCTCGCATACCATAACATCGCTTGAGCCCGCTCTTCCGCTTCCGCCTATAGCTTTCAGCTTGCCACCGATAACGGTAGACAGATCGACATTCTGCGCAAGATACATATGGGTCAGCATAGAAGACGTTGTTGTCTTACCGTGTGTACCCGATACGCATACAGCCTTGTTGTACCAGCTTGTAACAAGTCCCAGAAGCTCACAGCGTTCTACAGTCTTTACACCGCTTGCCTTTGCGGCGATAAGCTCAGGATTATCGCTCATAATAGCCGCAGTGTATACTATAAGGTCGGCGCCCTCTATATTTTCGGCTCTTTGTCCCATATATACGGGTATTCCCATATTGCGTACCGCTTTAAGCGTTTCGGTTTCGTTATTGTCCGAGCCTGTAAGATAAAAGCCCTTGCTGTGAAGTATCTGCGCCAGCGGATACATACCGCTTCCGCCTATACCGATAAAATGAACGTGTTTCTTTCCTGTGAGGAAATCTTCCATTGTACTCCCGATCCTTTCAGTCTTACATTGTTATATTTTATGCCGAAAATCAGCCTAATATCATCTTGGCTTTGAGTAATGCAAGCTGTGTCTTGCCGTCCTCTATTTCGCCGTTCATAACCATTTCGACAGCCTTGTCAAGCGGTATCTTAACTACCTCAAGAAATTCATCATCGTCAAGGTTCTGTTTTCCGCCCTCAAGTCCTGTTGCAAGGTACATATGTGTTATCTCCTGGCAATAAGCCGGTGTGGGGATCATATATCCCATATATCTGAACTCCTTGCAGGTGCAGCCTGTTTCTTCCTGTAACTCTCTCCTGCCGGCTTCTGCATGATCCTCACCTGCGTTGAGCTTTCCTGCGGGAATCTCCATAAGGACTTTCTGGAACGGGTATCTGAACTGTCTTACAAACAGTACATTGCCATCGTCAGTAATCGGAACAACGCCGACACCGCCGTTATGACGGATCACATCGCGTGATACGATTGCGCCGTTTTCAAGTTCAGCCTTGTCAGAGCAAACGGTAAGTATCTTGCCTTCGTACTTTACTACACTGTCAATAGTCTTTTCAAACAGATGCATAAGATCCTCTTTTCTGCGGTTTATTCCGCCTTATCATTATCATTTTCTTCATCGTATTCTTTATCTTCATCAGATGCTGTAACACTTTCGCTGTTTGTAGATTTATCCTCTTCCGGCAGTTCTGCCTTCTTATCAAGCTTATCAAGCTGCTCATCAACAGACCTTGTTATCGTTCTGATATATGCGTTGTGGTTGATGACGGTAGTCAGTTGCTGTTCGCCGTACAGGTGAATGTTCGGATTTGGCTTGTATCTGAATACCTTTTTCAGCACAATGTAGTAGATTATCAGAATTATTGCTGCGCCTACCGTGCAGACAACGCCGATCTTAAGTCCCGGTGTAACATAACTGAACTCAATATCGCACTGACCTGCGGGGACTTTTATACCCATAACTCCGCGGTTCACCTTTTCTATCTCGGCGGGCTGTCCGTTTATTGTAGCGCTCCAGCCGCTTTCCCACGGAACCGTGAATATAACAAATCTGTCCTCCGTGAACGAAGAGGTTGCGGTAAATCCGTTTGCAACGGGAGTGAATGTATCAACAGCTGTCTTGGAAAGCTCTTCGGCATCAGATTTGAAAGTATCGTAATTGAAGTCAGAGTATCTGTCAGGGTCAAGTTCTGTCAGCATATCTCCATACTTTTCAATCTGCTCATCGGTAAGCACCACCGCACGCGCAAGCATATTGTCACGGTTGCTCTTGGCAACCTTTTCATACTCATCGTCTGTTATATAGAAGCTGTTTGAATAGCCTATCGGAATATAAGCGTTGTTTTTGAATATCGTAAATCCGTCCTGCTCGTCTATCTTCTCAAAGTTCTTGAGATTTTCAAGCAGTGTTACCGTGTCGCTGTAATCAAGCTTATAGCTTTGAACTATAAGATACTTTGTGGAGTTTATCGACCTCATGGCATAATATGTGCCATCAGGATCGGTATTTACCGAGCGGCTGAATCCCATACCGTCATAGTATTCAAATGCACAACCGGGCAGAATACTGTGGAAGCTGCGGAAACCGTACATTCCCCACAGCATATTGGCGTTGTTGGTAACGCCGTATGTTTCTACCCTGTAGAAGCTGTCATCGTCAAGCTCTATCGTAGCGTTTACAATATTGTTGTAATCGCCCACCTTTGGTCCTATCGCCCTGCCGTAGATAAGCGTATAGTACGAGAAGCAAAGGCACGCAACCATAGTGAAGCAATAGGCTTTGTGCAGAAATTTATTTGTTCTGATTTTCGCTTTGTTTCTTACAAGGAGGAAGCATACTAAAATTGCGACTATTGCAAGAGCGACGGAAATCCAGAACGGCAGCTTCTCATTAGGCAATTTGAAAAGCTCGGTCACCTTTGTTGTTGTCGTATCTCCCGTGCCTATATCGACTATGTCCTTCGACACTTCAGACGGGAGTATGCCTACCATAGATATAAGCGCTACGGCAAATCCACACCACTTCAGACCGTATTTCATATCGATCTCGTTGTTTTCGAGTGCATATGAAGTCATAAAGCACGCAACGAGTATCGGCATATAGAACCAGCGTGTATAGAAGTTTGTGTTGAAAAGTACAAAGCTTGAGTTAAGTACCGGTATAAGCGCAAACAACAGACATATCGGCATAAGCCACTTTGCCCAGTGCTTTTTCTTGAATTTGATAAATGAAATTACACCCGACATTGAGAATAGCGGCAGATAAGCGGCAACGCTTGCCCATCTTGCTGATGAATCGGGGAAGAAATTCTGTCTTGCCGGAATATCGGCAGGGAAGAACAGGCTCTGTAATATTATGCCGTATCTCTGCGTCGGATTATGGAATACCAGATTCCAGCCGTTTAGGGTATTGCCGGATCTCGGGGTATCTATACAGGTTATTATCGCAGGTATGAACATTGCTCCCGCAAGCGCAACACCGATAACTGATTCAAATGCCAGTGCAAGGAACGTTTTTAATGTTACCTTGAATTTCGGGTCGGTTATCCTGCAAAGGAAGTATATAACGAGGAATACGCATTCTCCTATGAAGAAGAAGTAGTTTACAAATGCGTTCAGCGCTACTGTCAGTGCGAAGAACACTCTTCTCTTGTTTACAACAGCTTCTTCAAGCGCAATTAGCATAAGAGGGAATACAACCATAGCCTCGTGGAAATGGTTGAAGAACACATTGTACATTGAGAAGCCTGAAAATGCGTATAAAAGACCACCAATAAGCGCCGATTTCGGTTTTCTTACAAAGCGTCTTATATATGCAAACGCAAACAGCGAACAGCATGATAATTTCAGTATCATGAGCGGTGCCATAAGATACTTTGCAAACTCTGCGGGGAACGGCATTGTAAGCCAGAAGAACGGGCTTCCGAGTGTATAGAACGAGTACGAACCTATGAAGTTCGCACCAAGGTCAGTCTGCCAGTTCCACATAAAGCTTCCGTTTTTGATAGCCTGGTTGCAAAGTGTGTAGAAAGGTATCTGCTGAGCGTTGTAGTCGCCGTAATAGATGAAATATCCGCCGTCAATAATGACAAACGGCATGAAAAGTATCACACCCATTATCATCGCCATAAAGAACGCTTTGCGGTAGTATTGCATTTCCGTTTTGTACATTCCTAAAATTCCTTCCGTGATGAAGAATATATCGGCTGTTTAATACAGCACAGCACCGTATTTTTCAGCCATAGCCTCAAGCTTTTCAGGCTCTATAAGTGATTTCTTGTCTATTATCGCTCTGCCCTGATACAGCATAAGCGCCATCTTGAGCGATATCTCGTCATCCGATAAAAACGCAACGGGAAGTGTTGCCATGTGCATATTTCTGCCAAAATCAATAGCGTCGTCGGGAGAGTTGATGCTTACTGTCAGGACATCGTAGTTTTCACTGCACATCTGCGCAATGTCGTCCTCCATATATGGACCGCATTCTACTGCCGGTGAAAATTCCGTTGTTTCGGGGTCTAAGAAGAACATCTGGTTTTCGGTCGCCAGAGCAAGAGAGGTATCCTGTTTTTCAACAGACTTGATCTCGGAAGCGTCGAGCGTATCCAGCATTTTACGAAGCTCGGAAAGGTGTTCTTTTCCCGTACCGCAACAGCCGCCAACAATCTCTGCACCGTTTATGACCGATTTCTTTACTGCAAAAGCAAACTCTTCCGGAGAGATTTTCTGCTTTTCGCCGTCAGTTTCGTATACGGCGCTTGGCTTTACTATAAGCGGAACTTTTGCATATGGCACAATTTCTTCTATGATGTCGGGACACAGATCCGCTGAAGTGCAGTTAAGACCGAAAGCAGATATACCCATTTCCTGAAGTACAAGAAGAGTACACAATACATTTGTGCCTATTGCCGTTTCTCCGTCCTCGTCAACCTTCATTGTTGCTATTATCGGCTTGTTTTCCTTTTTGCAGGCAAGCACGGCGGCTCTCATATTCCAGAGTGCCGGCACTGTTTCAATTACAAACATATCGCAGTAGGGCGATAAAGCTTTAACCTGCTGTCTGTAGACCGACATTATCTCGGTAAACGTGTAGTCGCCGTAAGGCTCTATGTAAAGTCCCGTTGACGACAGACAGCCTGCAATGAGCGCCTTTTCGTGAAAGCTGTCATAGGTTATCTTTGCGGCTGCGGCATTAAGCTCTTCTGTTTTGTCCTCTACACCGTACGCCTTTAGATTTTCACGGTTTGCGCCGTGTGTTGCGGTGTATAGTATCTGTGAGCCTGCGTCAATAAAACCCTGCTGAAGCTCAATCAGAGCCTCAGGGTTGGCACAGACAAACTGAGCCGTTGACATACTGTGGTCGTAGCCGTATTCTTCGAGTCCTGTGCCGGTACCGCCGTCAAGCAGTATCGGCAATCGTATAGGTATATCCTGACTGACGGGATTGCTGTCCATATTGATTCCTTTCTGAAGTTACATTTTTTCGGGTGCATCGACCTTAAGCAGATCGAGCAGATTCTTGAATACTGTCTTTGTAGCAACGCAGAGTGAAAGTCTTGACTGAAGGATATTCTCCTCCTCGCCCTTTATTTTGCAGTTGTCGTAGAACTTGTGGAAAAGCTGTGCAAGGTCGCACAGATATTTCGTTATCTTAGAGGGATTATAGTCCTTTGCCGCTTCGTTTATGCAGTTCGGCAGAGCCGCAATATGACGTATAAGCGCAAGCTCTGCGGGGTGATTGAAGTTAAGCTCCGATACGGGAATGTTTCTGTAGCCTGTGCCTTCTTCTTCCATACGGCGCAGAATGCTGCATATTCTTGCGTGAGCGTACTGAACGTAGAACACGGGGTTGTTTGAGCTTTCCTCAATGGCAAGCTCAAGGTCAAATTCAAGGTGAGTGTTGGGATCTCTTAAATTGAAGAAGAATCTTGCCGCATCTATCGGTACTTCGTCAAGAAGTGTCGAAAGCGTTATAGCCTTGCCTGAACGCTTTGACAGCTTTACCGTTTCACCGTTTCTGACCAACATTACCATCTGCATTATAACAATATCAAGCTTGCTTGCGTCAACGCCGAGCGCTGTCAGGGCGGCTTTCATTCTTGCGATGTATCCGTGGTGGTCTGCACCGAGAATATCGATTGCCTTGTCAAAGCCTCTTGTAACAAGCTTGTTGTAGTGATATGCAATATCGGGTACAAAGTAGGTAGGAATGCCGTTTGCACGGACAAGAACTCTGTCCTGATCGTCGCCGAAATCGGATGCCTTGAACCAGATTGCACCGTCCTTTTCGTATGTCTGACCCTTTTCTGTCAGCATATCAACTATCTGCTTTACCGCACCGTTTTTATGAAGTGAGCTTTCTCTGAACCATGTGTCGTATACGATACGGTATTTCTTTAAATCTCTCTCAAGACCGTCTATATTGAGCGGCAGAGCATATTCTACCAGTGCAGACTTGCGGCTTTCCTCATCTGCGTTTACAAACTTGTCGCCGTTTATCTTATAGAAATTATATGCGTGTTCTATTATGTCAACACCCTTGTAAACGTCCTCAGGCATAGGGAAGTTTTCTTCATCTTCAAATATCTTGCGGCATACATCCTCGTCGCCGTATGATGCGATAACATCAGCCTTGTTGCCATCCGCTATCTGCATATATCTTATAGACAGCGATTTGCCGAACTTTTCTATCTGGTTTCCTGCGTCGTTTACATAGAATTCACGCTCTACCTCATAGCCTGCAAACTGCAGTACGGAAGATAAGCTGTCGCCGAGTGCGCCGCCTCTTGCGTTACCGATGTGCATAGGACCTGTGGGGTTTGCCGATACGAATTCAACAAGCACTCTCTTACCATTGCCAAGCTCGGTCTTACCGTAGTCGCTGCCGCTTGAAATAACCTCGCCGACAGTTTCGTTGAACCATAAGGGGCTTATAAAGAAATTCAGAAAGCCCGGTCCAGCAACCTCAATCTTTTCAAATACGGTGCCGTCAAGCACTGCGGCATCGGCTATCATCTGACCTATTGCTCTCGGATTGTTTCTGAGAGCCTTTGCACTTGCCATTGCGGCATTGCAGGAGAAATCTCCGTGTGATACGTCTGCAGGACGCTCAACATTGAAAGCCGGCAGGGGTACTGCCTCTATCTTGCCCTCGGCAACAAGTCTGCCCAGTGCGTTCATTACCGTTTCCTTTACCTGCTGTTTAGCAAGCTCTATCATATTGTTCATCAGTTACACTCCTTGACGTTTATAAACATTTCATTTTCCGACATATAGCTTGAATTGATGTCGAGCGTATATTTAAGATATATTTCTCCACCCGTTTCTTCAAGCTCGTTTCTTATTTCATCAGTGCATACGCCTATCATAAAGTCACCGAATTCCGTGCCGTAATGGCAGTGGTGCTTCTTTCCCCGCTCGATAAACAGTGAGCTTATTGCCTTTCCGCTTCTTGTCATAGTCACCATATCGTCGGTTACTTCAAGCGTTACGGAGCTTCCCTCAAAGCCTGTGGCTTCGCTTTCGTCATAGTACAGACGAAAGCCGTTTTCTGTCTGCTCCATTGCACCGAAAGTGAACAGCTCTGTCGAATCCTTATCCTGGTCGACAGTCTGCGTACTTTTTATCGTAATACATACGTTCTTTTTCATTTATTATCCGTTGTTCCTTTCAAAGCCTCAATCGAGGTCAACTACAGCGCCGATGAGCAGTTTCAGCATTTCCTCGTAGCTGTATGCGCTTTCGGTTACAAGCCGTGTGAATATACTCTGTCTGTCAAGACCTGGTATTCCTCTTACACGTCTTACATAAACCTCGCCGTCATCGCCAAGCACCATATCAACTCTTGCGAAACATTTGCAGGAAAGTGCGTCATATGCTGCTCTTGCGGTCTGCTTTATCTTGTTCTGTGTAAGACCGTCCAGTCTGGCAGGAACTTTAAGCTCTGATGTCGACGCTATATATTCGGAGAATTTGTCAACGCTGTTGTCAGTTCTTACAAGCTCGCCTATCGCTACCCGCTCGTCGTGATGCCTTGCACCGAGCACGGCACAGGTAAGCTCTCTGCCTTTAACGGCACTCTCGGCTATGATATACGGGTGGTGTGAAAAGCTTGCTTTTATAGCTTCTTCGAGTTCTTTTTCATTTTCCGCTCTGCAAGCGCCTACAGATGTTGAACAGCTTGTCGGTGCGGTGTATATAGGAAATTTCAGCTTATCGGTAATTTTCCTGATCGCCGCCGGCATATCATTCATTTCACTGCGGTGAAGCGTGACATTATTAATTACCTTTATTCCGCTGTCAGACAGTACCAGATCCATTATGCGCCTGTCATTGCACAGTGCCGCCGCCGCAAAATCGTTGCCGATAATAGGCAGTCCCGCAAGCTTGCACAGACCCTGCACTCTGCCGTCCTCACCGTATTTTCCGTGAAGTACTGGGAATACGGCATCTATACGGTGAATCGTGCTTTCGCCGTCAGAGATTATCTTTATAACGCCCTTGTTCGTCATATCGGGGCTAATTACGCACGAACAGCAATCGCTGTCCTGCTCCCAGCTACCGTCTTTTATATTTTCATAGCTACCGGGATAAAAAAGCCATCTGCCCGCTCTTGTGATACCGATTGCAAGCGGCTCTACTTCTTTTGGCATAGCGCTGAGCACGCTGTATGCGGTGTGCAGTGAAGCGGCATGGTCAGCGGACGCACCGCCGAACAGCACGGCTATTCTTTTTTTTGCCATAGCTTTTCCTCTTCTTTCGTTCTTTTGCTTTAACGCAATAATAAAATAAGTATATCACATCCGGCTGTCAAGTTCAAGTATTAACGTGTAAATTATATATAAATAGTATCAGGGGAGTTTGCCGTCCTTATAATCCTTCGGGGTCACGCCGACAGCCTCGCTGAACGCACGGCAGAAATGGCTCTGCGATGAAAAACCGAGCAGTGAAGCGATGTCGGCTATACTATGGTTGCCGTCCTTAAGCATTCCTTTGGCGGCGTTTATACGCACGGCGCTGATATACTCGTGGATCCCCATACCGATTTCTGCCTTGAACAGACGGTGCAGATGGGAGCGGTCATAGCCGATGGCTTCGGCGATATGCTTTGCGGTAAGGCGCTTTCCGGCGTTCTCCGTTATCATCCTGATAGCCTCTCGGACCGGCACGGAGAGCCGTTTTGCGCGCCGTAATCTGCGCATACGGACTGCATAATCCATTATCATTTCATCGTTCAGTTCCATGACCTGTTTTACGGTGGTGCACTTGTCTGCGCGGCGGATATACACGTCACTTAAGGTGTATGCGGTTTCCTCTGACATACCTGCGGCAAGGCAGGTGCGGGCGACTACTGCGGCACATACAACAAAATGGTATATCTGGTTGCGGAGCGGATCGTCTGAAAGCTGACCTTTTCCGCTGTCGGGTTCAGCATTGTATTTCAGCTTGTTTTCAAGTATCTTTTCTACCTCGCCTGCGGCTACAAGCGCAAAAACAGTATTTTCATTTTCGACAGGCTCATGAAAAAAATCCTGTGCCTGTTGTACATAAAGGAGCTTTTCCGGTTCTGTATTTTCATCTGTACCGTTGGTTGAAACCGTGGTATAATTTGTACCACTATCGGGAGTTTCTGTACCGATTTCTTGTTTGTCTGTGAATTTTGTAGATTTTGCCGCCATATTATTCGTTCCTCGCTTGATTTTTGTGTGTTGTGAATATTATACAACATTTGTGTAAAAATAGCAACAATTTTGATGTTAAGCCGGTTGTGTCAGCGTAAAGATAAATCTGTGATCAAAAACGAACGGAGGGGGCTAATGAATGATGAATAATGAATAATGAATAATGAATAATTGTTGAGCGCCTGCGGCGGAATTTTAAAATGAGATAGTGCGGGGCGAGGGATAGAGCTGATATAAAGCCAAGTTTTAGGTACTGTGACTGAGGGTTGTCGGCGTGGGTGCGAAAAGCGTTCTTTCGCGAGGGTTGCAGTGATGGAGATATTTTAGCTAATTGGAATTAAATGAGAAATAAGTGAATTTATACAGCGTCATTATACACAATTTGTAAGCCGAAATTTGTGTAAAACAGAGAAAACGGAAGAAAAGTCGAAAAATGATGCAAGGTTTTTGCGTTTCAAACGTTCATATTATAGATAGTAAAATCAGAAACGGTTTTGCTTTCTGAAAATATATTGCTTTTAAGCAGAAAGGAATGAGTATGAAAAAAAGAAATGTGCTGTCGGCGGTGATAGCGCTTGCACTGACTGTGAACGGTGCGGTAAGCGCTTATGCTCAGGCAGAACAGGCAAGCACGGCTGATGGCGGCGCTGTTGCGGATTCCGTCAATGCGGAAGTGCAAGAAAGCGAGGCGGATAGCAAACAAGCCGAAGAGCAGATAGTAAAGACTGCTGTCAGTGAAGAAAATCTGCCGGACAGTCTTGACGCAGAAACGATAATAGCCGACGGATATGTGGCGAGGCTTAACAGTGAGGAGCAGTCGCTGAGCGAAATCGTCCTTGAAAAGGAGGACGGCACAAGGTCGCTGTACCTGTTCGGGGAGAATGTAAAGTATATTGATGAAAACGGCGAGGTTGCCGACAAGTCGAACAATGCTGTAAGACGCGGAAACGCATATGTAAACGAGGGGAATGATGTTGAGGTTGTACTCCCTGCAACGCTTACGGCGGGAATAGCTGTAACCGGCGATGAACTGAATATAACGATGAAACCGCTTGCAGACAAAATCGGTAGGTCACTTTCTCCGGCGGTAAAAACTGCGGACGATACGGTAGTATACAGCGATGTATTTGACAGCAGTACAAATATAGAATATACTTATACATACGGCGGAGTAAAAGAGAATATCATTTTAGAAAGCTATAACGGTAAAAATTCATTTGACTATGAAATAACAACGGGCGGTCTTTCGCTGTACGAGGATAAAGGTACACTGTTACTTGCCGATGAAAGCGGCGATGTAAAGGCTACACTGGGCGAGGTCATAGTATTCTCTGCGGATAATAAGAACAACACGTTCGGAAAGTATAAGGTAGAGGAGCTTGAGAAAAACAACAGATATAAGGTAACACTGACTGTTGACAAGGAATATCTTACCGATCCCGATACCAAGTATCCTGTTAAAATCAATCCGGATATAAATTCAGAAGAAGATAATTTGAGTATACAGGATCTTCAGGTATTCAAAGGTAAGGACGGCAAGGGGACAAGCGAAACGTCTGCTGGATATTCTGGCGTTTCAAGAGTCGGTTGGACAGACTGGGGCGCATGCAGGACTTTGATTAAACTTAATAACTTTAGTTTCAGTAAATATAATATTACTGACGCAGAACAAATTAACAACGCATATATTGAATTTAGGGATCTTATGTGTCAAGGCGGTTCAGGTGTTCCAATTTCTTGCGGACAGTTTAAAGGAAATAGTTGGAGTGAAAACTGCACAAAAACATGGAATGCATTAAATGCAGATAATTCTTCACTAAGTTCACCTGTAAGTGTGACGTATGGAAACGGCAACAGTAAAAGAGATTTATCTGATAAAAAACATTGGTATAATTGGAATATTACAAGCACAGTAAAAAAATGGATAAGTGATATGAGCTTAATCACTAGAGGATTACAGCTAAGAACATATAATACTTTTTTAGAAGAAAGTTCAGTATATTCAGGAAGTATGAAAACATTCGGTTCAATGCAGGGTAATGCAATATATAAGCCATATATTATCATTATTTACACTCAGAATACTTCTATATCAGATTCAATAAATTTTGCGGTAAATACTAGTAAAATAGTTAAAATAGCAAATGCACAAGAAAAAAGATTTTTTTCATTTGTTGCAGATAAATCAGGATATTATTCAATAGAAAGTTCATCGAACGGAACTGCAGATCCTTATGCAAAATTGCTGAACTCAACAAAACAACAGATAGATTATAGCGATAATCATGGTGGAAATAAAAATTTTCATATTATCAGAAAGTTAAATAAGGACCAACGGTATTATGTTGAAGCAGGGTGTATTGGTTCTGGTACTGGAACGTATACTTTACGGATTGTTTATAGAACACCCGTAACTAATGCATATTATTCGCCTAAAAGTAGCTTTGGGGTACTTAATCGTAATCCTATAATTCAATTAATTGGAATTGAAACACTGAGTAGCACATGGAAACCTATTATTTATGCCTCAAGCAATGCATGGAACTCAACTAAGGCACGTGTCAATATTTCTTTTACTACTTCTAACGCTCTATGCACTTTAAAAGTTAATTCATTTCAATGGAAAGATGGATCATATGGCAAAACTTATTATAACGGTTACGGAAATAATACATGTGAAATTGAAATTGACTCTTCTACCATGAAAGATGAATCTAATAATTTTAAACAAAGTGTTATAACACATGAATTAGGACATATTTTTGATTTAGGTGATAATCCGGTCACAAATGAGACCAGTTTAATGAAGCACAGCAGAAACAGAAATACGGTGTATTTACCGACATTCATTGATGTATTTCATATAATAAATAAATATGAATAAACAGAAAGGTTGATATATATGAAAAAAATAATTTATTTTATGCTTGTAATCACGTTGGTTTTATTGTCCGGGTGTGAAAGTAGTAACCATTCAAATACAAATTCATCACTTGAAGCGGAAAGCTCCCAAAGAGATGTAAGATATGCTGCGGTTAATGTATCTTATGAAGTGTATAATACAGCTAAAGAACTTGTAGATGTGTCAAAAGTTGTAGTATCCGGAAAGGTTACAGGATTTACTTTTGTAGCGGTAAATAGAAATAACTATGAGATCGCAACTGATGAAACTGCGCAGAAAGATAAAGAAATATTTACAATTTATACGGTGGAAGTGACAACGCCTTATAAATATGTTAACGATGATGTTCCTGAAAAGCTAAACCTTTGGATAGAGGGCGGTTTTGAAGATATGTTCGTAGAAGAACAGCTTGAAGCGTTGGGCGGTTCAGGAACAATAACAATAGCGTTTAACAGACCTGAAATTGAAATAGGAAAAACTTATCTATTTTCGTTGTTAACCGAAAACGGTGTCGATATGTATGTTATAAATTCAGATCAGAGTATAATAAGTTTGGATAATTTGCAAAATAAAGATCGACTCAATTTGTTTACTGTACAAGATATTATTGATTGCTTTGATTAAGCAATTACAGGCACAGCCGCGGTGTAAAAGCCGCGGCGGGTGTCTTATACGGAATGAGAAAGTGAGGGAAAGCTATGAAGAATAAAAAACTGATTGCAATAATTATAACAGCGGCACTTACGCTCACAGCTTGTCAGAGCAGTAAGGCAAATATTGGCGCTTCTACGGAAGTGCCGGGAGATTCGACAAGTGTAACCGAAACTACTGTATCAACATCATCTATTGAAACAAGCGAGGTTAGCACGGAAGAAAGCAAGGATGTAACTCTCAGTAACGAAGACAAGAGAAGAATAGAGCTTTTCGAGAGAGCAAGTACAGTAAAACGAGATGACAGTGAAGGGGCTATACTTAAAAAATGGGTGATGGATACATAGTAATCGGTTCAGGTATATCCCGTTATTTATATAAAATCTGTCCATGGGAATATTTTCAGGTTGGAAACGGATTAGGAGATTTTTTGGCGTATTATAATTTAAAATCCGAAGAGGTTGAACTCAATGGAAAAATAAGTCGTTTTCCTAAGGAAATTTCAGATAAGTTAAACCGACTAAATTCGGAAAGTACTCTTGTAAATGTTGTAGAACTTTTCGGGGATCCTTTTGAAGTTGCTAATATGACTTATTGGAAATTTACAAATGAAGATGGAAATGAAGAGAATGGTATTATATATTTTGGAGATAATAAAGTTTCTTTATTTTTTGGATACACTAATGAATTAAAGGTATATATCATAAATAGCGTAAAATATGTTGATCGCATCGGAAATCATGATTATATGGAAGAAGAATAAGTATGAAAAACAAAAAACTGATTGCAATAATTATAACAGCGTCACTTATGCTTACCGCTTGTCAGAGCAGTAAGGCGAATATAGGTGCTTCTACGGAAGTGTCGGGAGATTCGACAAGTGTAACCGAAACTACTGTATCAACATCATCTGTTGAAACAAGCGAGGTTAGCACGGAAGAAAGCAAGGCAGAAGAACTTACTCCGGATGAGCAAAAGAGGAAAGAATATATAGATAAGCTTAAAACATTTACGGATGATGATACGGCAGAATATGCAGTGGAAGTACTGGGCGATGACTATAAAATTGTAGGTTCAGGTTTTGAAACGTATATATATACAATAAATTCTGACGAGGGTATATCGGTTGTTCCCGGAATGAATAAGGTGGCATATTACCATTATCGGGCACAGCAGATACCACTAAACGGAAAGGTAGATATTTTTTCAGATGAGTTCAACGAAAAAGTAAATAGACTTACGGATAAAAGCACTATGAATGATGTAGAAACAATTTTCGGAACAGAGTTCAGATACGGAAGCTTTATTCCGGAAAATGGAACAGAGAAAGTTGATACATATAAGTATCTTTGGTATTGTTCCGGAGATAATCGATATTTAGAATATTTAGAATTTGCTTATTATAATTCAAAATTAGAATTATATATATCAAGAGTTATCAAAGTCGTTGACAGTTCGTTTCCACGTTCATCGGACGGTTCGACAGAGCTTTCAAATTACAGTGAGTTTAATTGACAGG
>OLYY01000048.1_pt1 | contig 80623 bp, 80 predicted proteins | sample 1673561 | NCBI WGS metagenome assembly OLYY01 (sample SAMEA103958115, study PRJEB25191) | human gut metagenome | biome: human-associated habitat [ENVO:00009003]; feature: intestine environment [ENVO:2100002]; material: feces | place: Germany | collected 2013/2015
TAATATATCTACTGTTTTTAAGAGGGCAAAAAATGAGCGATATGTTATCATACGAGGCTGTACAGCTTAAAAAGCTGCTTGCTGATGAAAAAACGATAAAAAATAAATATATAAAAGCGGCTGAATCTGTCTCTGACCCACAGCTTAAAGAAAAGCTACAGAAATGTGCGGCTGTGCACAGCAGTCACGTCAGCGTTATAGAAGGGCTTACAGGTGAAGCAAATGACAGATGAAAAAGTCACTCTCAATGAACTGCTGAAAGCTGAAAATTCGCTTGCCGGAAAATACGCTGTTATGTTATGTTCTGCTGTAAGCAGCGATATCCGCACAAAGCTTACATTCAATCAGCGTGGGATAAACGAAGCGGCATCGTTTATTATTGACGAAATGAATTCACGGGGGTGGAACGTGCCGAAAAGCGTATTGCCGCCGAAAAACTAAAGTTTCCGTCCTTCCTGCCGATATACTTTACAGAAGGTCAATGAAGAGGTAAGGAAAGGGTGGTATTATTATGTCTGCCGTAAACACAAATTATGAATACAAGCCTGCTTACAGCGTAAGTGCAACGAACAAAGCCGACAAGTCAAAGGAAACCTCAACGGTCAAACTCAGCACGGATGCACAGAAATATCTTGAACAGCTTAAAGACAAATATAAGAACGTTGATTTTATCGTGGCTGATTTTTCTTCGGATGAGGAGGCACAGAAGCATCTCGCAGCAGGAAAGGGCGAGTATAACTGCGTCATAACTCCTGATACTCTTGAAAAAATGGCTACGGACGAAACCGAAAGAGCTAAATTCGAGGGTATTATCGATAAGGCTATTGGCGAACTGCCCGAAATAAGAAAACAGCTCGGCGATGATTCGGAAAATGTTACAAAACTCGGCATCAGCGTTGACAGCGAGGGCAACGTTTCGTATTACGCACTTATAAAGGAAAGCCTTAAAAAGAACGAAAACGTTGAAAAAGCCAAAGAAAAAGCCGCCGAAAAAAAGGCGGAGGAGGCTAAGAAAGAGGAAAAAGAGGAATATGAGGAACGGCTTGTGACAGCTTCTTCGGTAGAAGAACTGATAAAGCTGATTAAGGCGGCATATTCCGGAAAATCCGACGATCGCTTTGAAAAGAGCGATAAGAATGACGATGCGCTTAAAATCGATAGGGTAGAGTTTAACGGTAACAAGACACAGACAGCTTATGAACAGTATGTTCCGACTGCCGTACCGCAAGAAAAGCACCCATTTGACTTCAAGGCATAAAACAACAGATTCGTTAAGGCATAAGGACACTGCGTTTAGGTGTCCTTTTTTGTTGCCCTGACAGCGGCGTCAACCGCATATTCTTGTCCTTTTCGTAATAGAATTTAAGCGGAAAGGACTGATTATTTGAAAAACACCTATGTAAAAAATACAGCGATACTGTTTGTGTCAATGGTAATCAGCAAGATAATCGGAGCCGTGTTCAAGATACCGCTGACCAATATACTCGGTGGCGTCGGTATGGGCTACTATTCTACCGCATACAGCCTGTACACCCCGATATTCGCAATGACTGCGGCGGCAATTCCGACAGTAATAATCAAAACCGTTGCTGATAACATCGCACTCGGCAGATTTGCAAACGCAAACAAAGTCCTGCGCACGGCGATAATGACATTCGGCTCTGTCGGGGCATTAGGAAGTGCGCTCATTCTCATTCTTGCAAAACCGTTTTCGGACTATGTTGCTCAGTCGCCGCAGAGCGTATGGGGAATTATGATAATAGCGCCGTCTGTATGTCTATGCTGTATTTCGTCGGTTTATAAGGGTTATTATGAGGGTTGCTGTAATATGATGCCGTCTGCCGTTTCGCAGGTTGCAGAGTCGGTTTGCCGTGCGGTTGTAGGGCTTGGCGCATCTTATTTTATTCTTGATCACGGGATAAAATGCTTTGACAACAGCAAGGCGATATTCGGCACTTTAGCCGATAGCAGAACGCAGGCTATTGATATCATAATGCCGTATGCCGCAGCAGGTGCTGTTCTTGCCGTTACCGCAAGCGAGCTTTGTGCGCTTGTCTGTCTGCTTGTCAGAAAGAAGCTGTGCCGAAAAGTGATCGACATACATAAAGGCGACACCCCGACAGACGCAACAATCAGAATAGTGCGTGAACTGCTGAAGAGCTGTATACCGGTTGCAGCGGCGGCTGTTGTAATAAACCTTTCATCGTTCATCGACCTTATCACTATACCGAGATGCCTTAATTATGCGGTTTCATGCGACCCTGAGTATTTCAGAACCTGTTTTTCGGATATTATAAACTCTCAGGGTGGGCAGGTAAAACTTGCAAACTTTATGTACGGAAGCTATACGGGGTTGTCGTGGACGATGTTCATGCTGATACCGTCATTTACCGCAATGTTCGGAAGAAGTGCGCTCCCTCAGATAGCAGGGGCTTGGACGCTTAATAATAAAGCAGAGTTTGAACGCAAGGTTTCGGTGGTTCTGCGTTCTAATTTTATGATAGGTTTTCCGCTGTATCTCGGACTTTCTGCTATGAGTCCGTATATACTCGGTTTTCTGTTTTCGGGCAGACAGCAGGAGGTTGAAGTAAGCGTTCTTCCGCTGTTTATCCTGGGACTTGGCGGAGTTTTCCTTACTTTGTCGTCTACTTTCATTTCTGTTTTTCAGGTCATAGGACGTTCTGACCTTCCGATAAAACTTATGTTACCGGGCTGTGCGCTTAAGCTTATCATAAACGTATTTACAATATCTGTTCCCGGGATAAATATCAGCGGTGCGGCTGTGTCAACTGTAGCGATGTATGCGTTTGTCGCTCTCGGCGGATATTTTGCCCTCGAAGCGGTAACAGGTATAGATTTTCACATTCTGCGGAAAATGTTATTACCGCTTATTGCCGGAATTATATGCGCTGTGACCGCTTATCTGTGCGAGAATATTCTTTTTGAGCAGTCGGGTGCGTTTATAAGGTTGTTCATATCAATCGGTGCAGGCGGTTTTATTTATATAATTTTACTGATATTATTCAACGAAATCAATATAAAATCACTGCTAAATCGACAAAAACGAAAAAATTGCGGAAATAGCCTTGATATATGACAGATTTTAGTGTATTATTATATGAGCGCACAGCGCCGGTTTTATAAAGCCGATTTTATTTAGGAAGTGTATATTTTGGACTTTAAGTTTAAAGATAAGTACGACATAAACGATCTTATTGAAGTTACCCGTATTCTGAGAAGCGAGAACGGCTGTCCGTGGGATAGAGAGCAGGATCACAAGTCAATCCGTATGAATGTCCTTGAAGAGGCGTATGAGGTTATGGAAGCAATCGATGCAGACGATGCCGCAATGCTGAAAGAGGAGCTCGGCGATCTGCTTTTCCAGGCAGTTTTCCATTGTCAGATAGAAACGGAACGCGGCAGATTTGAGTTCAACGATATATGCGATGATGTCACAAAGAAGATGATCTACCGTCACCCTCACGTTTTCGGTGATGTGAAAGTAGATAACAGTGACGATGTACTCAAAAACTGGGATCAGCTGAAGAAGAAATCAAAGCATCAGGACACTGTCGCTGATACTCTTGACAGCGTTCCTATGGTTCTTCCTGCGCTTATGAGAGGTCAGAAGGTGTTTAAGCGTGCGTCTAATGCAGGCGTGGAGCTTGGCAGCACACATGAGGCGCTTGAACTTGTAAAGGATAGATTGGATAGCCTTGAGTTAGCTATAAATGACAAAAACGAAGAACTGACAGAAGATAAATTTGGAGAACTTTTACTCTCTTGTTGTAATTTATCGCGTTTTATCAAAAAAGATTGTGAAAAAGCCTTGACTTTTGCTGTAAATAAGTTTATAATGCGTTTTAGAGAGCTTGAGAGTAATGCGAAGTCGCAAGGCAAAACGCTCGACAATCTGTCAGATGAGCAGATAAAAGCGCTGTTTTTAAATTCTGATTAACCGTAAAGCAATTAGTCGGTTGACCGTATTACGTCTATAAGCTTTTAGCTTAAATATTAATAAAAATTTTTGGAGGATTACTCAAATGACAAAGGCAGAATTAGTTACAATGGTTGCTGAAAAGGCTGACCTTACAAAGAAGGATGCAGAAAAGGCTATCTCCGCTGTAGTAGACAGCATCTCTGAGACACTTGCAAAGGGCGAAAAGATCCAGCTCGTTGGTTTCGGTACATTTGAAGTTCGTGAGCGTGCAGCTCGTGAGGGTGTTAACCCCCGTACAGGCGACAAGATCAAGATTGCTGCTTCTAAGGTTCCCGCTTTCAAGGCAGGCAGTGCTTTAAAGGATGCAGTTGCTAAGTAATTAAGTCTGATTCAATAGCGGAGGCAGTATTATTACCGCCTCCGTTTTTTATTTTAAATCTGTGAAAGGACTTTCTATGAGACTTGACAAATATCTGAAAGTATCCCGTCTTATTAAGAGAAGAACTGTTGCAAATGAGGCTTGCGACGCCGAAAAGGTTTCTGTAAACGGCAAGCCTGCCAGGGCTTCATATGATGTAAAAGTCGGCGATGAAATAGAGATCAATATGGGCAAAAGCCCGCTCAAGATTCGTGTTTTAAAGGTCGTTGAAGTAGTCGGTAAGGATGGCGCATCCGACCTTTATGAAGTAGTTTAGCATAATCAGGACATCCCCCGAATATTATTTACTACAAAGTAAATAATGAGCGGGGGTATTTATTTGAACGAAAGACAACAGGTACTGACTTTGACTGACAGAAGAGCGCTGTGCGTAAACGGCGTACTTGAGATAATTTCATACGACAGCGAGTGTATTGTTCTATATACGATTCTCGGTGATATGCGTATAAAAGGCTCGGAACTGGAAATCAGTAATGCCTTTACCGGAAGCGGTAATATAGAGGTTAGCGGAAATATATATTCGCTTCATTTCAGTAATAACAGAACAAAGTACGCAGACAATTTCATATCCAGAATTTTCAGATAGAGGTGAGTATATGAACGTCGAGGTATCTCTTGTCTGGCAACTGTCTTGTTTTTCTGTTTGCGGAATGTTACTGGGCGTAGGTTATGAGCTCCTTAGAATTATCAGAACGGTAATACCGCATCACAGCTTTGCGGTTGGAGTTGAAGATACTTTTTATCTTTCATTCTGTGGACTTGTGCTGTTTGGACTTTCCATGGAAATCGGAAACGGCAACTTTCGCGCAACGTATCTGTTGTTTGCCGCTATCGGTTTTATATTATACATTTTTACTGTCGGAAGACTTTTCAGGTTTGTATATACCGTGGTCATAGGGGCGATTAAAAAAATTTTCGGATTTGTATTCGGAAAATTGCTAAAACAGCTCAGAAAAGCGTTTGTATCATTTGTACATAAATTTACGCTTCCGTTTGTGCAGTTTTACAAAAATATAAATGATAAAATAAAAAGAGCACAGGCAGACTTGAAAAAGCACCGTGAAATATTATATAATAATGATAATAATCTTGAAAGGAACGAAGTTGTAAATGTCGGCAGGATCGAAGGCAAAATCAGGAAAATTCAATAAAGTTATGCTGATACTTGCACCGTTGCTTGTGACGGCACTTGTGATATGTGTGTATAACTTCATCTCTATACAGGTAGAAATTTCGCAGAAGAACGAAGAGCTTGCAAAGCTTACCGCTCAGGTGACTGAAGTAGAAAACGAGAATAAAATGCTCAGCAGATATTCTGAGGAGCAGTACAAAGTCGAATATATCGAAACTATCGCAAGGGATAAGCTGGGCTATGCAAAGCCCGAGGAACGTATATACTATATAGTACCGGCGGATTGATACTGAAAATAAACAAAAAGGCTTTCACTTAAGTTGTGAGAGCCTTTTTTTGTATCATATAAGTCCGAAAAGCTGGAATGCTATTATTCCTGCTATGCAGACGATACTTCCTACGATATTAAGAGCCTTTGTGCTTTCCTTACGGATAAGACCGATAAAGAAAAGCGCTACCATTATCATAGGCTGTATGAATGAATAGTTGGTCATACTGGTTGCGATAACGGCATTTTCAAGCACAAGTCCGAGTGCGTTCGGTATTTTGGTCAGCGCTACAAATGCACAGCCCTTCGGCTTGTCTTTTATCATCCTAATCGGGTGAACGAAAGGCACAAGCACGGCGGCAAGCAGGATAAGTCCGAAAAGCAGGGCAAAGTATGAGGATATGTACGGCGCAGATGCAGTGATTATAAAGCCGTAGCCGAACTTTGAAAGCAGATAGAAGAACAGCGGCACAGCTATTTTCTTATAGCTGATATGCTCTCTCTCCGACCGTGCTATCATAAACAGCCCAACTGCTGTAACCGCAATTGCCAGCAATCTGAGCCAGCTGAACGTGTCAACGGCGGTTATTATATCGGTCGCATAGGACGCGAACAGGCAAAGACCGAGCCACGCCTTAAGCTCGAATGCAGACATTTCGGTAAGCACGAGCGCAGACATCTTGAATTCAAGCAGCTTTGACACCATAATAAGAACAGCCGCAAGCACAGACTGCCAGCAAAGCTGTAAGTGCATATCGGAAAACGGCATAAGCGGCAGCAAAAGTACCGCTGTAGGCAAAGCCATAAGAAAAGTGAACGAATTGCCGTCAAACTTCAGCTTTGCGACGGAGTATTTGTCGCTGAGACCGCAGACGGTGTAACAGGCGACAACAAGAAGCATCAATACCATAACGGTTATCCCTCTTTATTCTTCTATAGTATATTCGAGCATTTCATAGTGCAGCTTTGTGCCTATGTCACTGCCGGGCGGTAAAAGCGCCAGTGCAATAAACAGCGTTTCTCCGCTGATTCTTTCCGTAAGTGTGGCGTATTCTCCGCTTATTTCGGTAATAATGTAATCTTTTGGCTCCATATTTCAGAAACTCTCCTTCTTTTTTGTTTACTAACTGATTTTATCACAAAAAATTAATTATAACAAGCCTTTTTTACTTGAAACTCCTCTTTCGATATGTTATACTATATTTCATCGAAAACGATTACCTTAAACAAGTCGTTTTTAGCTAAAAGAAAAGTAAAAGAACAACAGAAAGAAAAGAAGAAACTATGAGAGATCTGACAAAAGGTAGCATAATCCGGCTTATGCTCCTGTTCAGTCTGCCTATACTGCTCGGCAGTCTGTTCCAACAGGCGTATAATCTGGTCGACATTATAATTGTCGGAAAAAAACTCGGTGAATTATCGCTGTCCGCTGTAGGTTCGACAACGGCGGTGGTGTCGCTTATGTTCAACATTATTAACGGCTTATGCACAGGTTTTGCCATACCTGTTGCAAAGCACTACGGTGCTAACGATATGAACAAGGTGCGGCGCACGGTTGCAGGAATGATTACATATTCTGCAATCATTACAGCATTAATCATGACGCTGTGTATAGTGTTTGTCGAGCCGCTTCTTACAGCGCTCAATACGCCGGCTGAGATTTTTGAACAGGCGAAGCTGTATCTTACGATAGTGGCAGTCGGACTTATTGTTACGCTGATATATAACCTTGAAGCGAACATTCTTCGTGCTTTGGGCGACAGCGTAGTACCGCTGATAATACTTGTAATTTCAGCCGTGCTGAATGTCGGACTGGATTTTCTGTTCATATTCGGATTCGGTATGGGGGTTGACGGTGCGGCGCTTGCAACGGTTATCGCACAGCTTATCTCTGCTATTGTCTGTTTCGTTTATCTTATCAGAAAATGTCCGTTTTTAAAACTCGGCAAGTCTGATTTCAGGCTTCACGGCGATGAGATAAAAAGCCTTCTTGCTTCGGGGCTTGGAATGGCGCTTATGTATTCGATAGTTGACATAGGCTCGATAGTTCTGCAAAACGGCATCAACGGGCTTGGAACGGGTATAATCTCGGCTCATACCGCCGCCAGAAAGATATTCAGCTTTACTATCATGCCGTTCTCGGCTATCAGCGCAACGCTTGTGACATTTGTAAGCCAGAATCTCGGTGCAGGCAAGTTTGACAGGATAAAGAAAAGCATAAAATACGGTCTGCTGATAGGCTACGGCTGGTCAACGCTTGCGGTGCTTATTGTGTATCTGTTCGGAGAACAGCTTGTGCTTATGATAGCACCTGCGGATAACCGTGAAATTATAGATACGGCGGTCAATTATCTGAGGATAAATGTGCCGTTCTACTATGCTCTGAATACACTTCTGTCGCTGAGATGTACACTGCAGGGTCTCGGAAAGAGTGTTGTTCCGATAGGGGCAAGCCTTGTGGAAATGGCGTGGAAGATAGTGACGGTAATTGCGATAATCCCCGTATGCGGTTATTTCGGCGTATGTATATCCGAACCGATCATATGGACGGCAAGCGGACTTCTCGTTGCGGTTATTGCAATAAAGACGCTCAGGGCGTTTGAGAAAGCGTAATATTGCGTTTTGGATATTTCAATTTTCAGCATTTTAGTTTATTTGAAAAATATTTCAAATAAATGCAAAAATCGCTTGAAAAGTTGTTAATATAGTTGTATAATAAATACATTAGTAGCGTTAAAGCTAAGAAAGGTTAATTTTATGAACATCTGGCACGATATTGATAACGAAAGAGTAACTCCCAATGACTTTTTAGCTGTCATTGAGATTTCAAAGGGCAGTAAGTCAAAGTACGAGCTTGACAAGAAGACGGGAGTGCTTATACTCGACAGAATACTGTATACATCGACACATTATCCCGCAAACTACGGATTTATCCCTAAGACGCTTGCTGACGACGGAGATCCGCTTGACGTGCTTGTTCTGTGCAACGAGCCTCTTGTTCCGCTTGTGCTTGTACAGTGCTATCCTATCGGCGTTATAAATATGATAGATAACGGAAAGATGGATCAGAAGATAATAGCTATCCCGTTTGAAGATCCCAATTATAACTCCTACAGAAGCATTGAGGGCTTACCCTCGCACATCTTTGACGAAATGCTGCACTTCTTCAAGGTATATAAGCAGCTTGAGGGCAAGGAAACTGCGGTCAATGAGGTAATGGGTCACAAGGCTGCGGTTGAGATCATCAAGGAATGTATAGCAAATTACGATGAGGTTTACGGTGAAAAGTACAACAACATTGATACTGGCAAGTAAATCTCCACGCAGAATTGAGCTTATGACACTGGCAGGCTTCGATTTTTTATCCGTTCCTGCCGTAAAGGAAGAGAAGATACCGGTCGGTACATCACCTTCAGACGCAGTGCTTATGCTATCCCGACAGAAAGCAGAGGAGATAGCCGAAAAATATCCCTATAATACGGTTATCGGAGCGGATACTGTTGTGGCGCTCGGTAACGAGATAATGGGCAAGCCTGAGAATGAGCAGGACGCATTTGATATGCTGAAAAAGCTGTCAGGCAAAACACATACGGTACTTACGGGAGTATGCGTAATTTCTCCCGATAAGCAAATAAATTTTTATGAAAAGACCGAGGTGGAATTCTATCCGCTCGGCGACGATGAGATACGGCAGTATATAGCAAGCGGTGAGCCTATGGACAAAGCGGGCGCTTACGGCATCCAGGAAAAGGGCGCTATGTTTGTAAAACGTATAAACGGCGATTTCTACAACGTTGTAGGATTGCCTGTAGCACGGCTTGCAAGAGAACTGAACGCTCTCACAGAAAATAATCTTCAGTGAAAGGACGCAAAGGTATGTTATTTTTGAACAACGCATTTACAAAAGATATTACGGAGTACGACGGAGAAGTACTCAAGGAAGTAAAAACCGTAGACGGAAAGATATATCTTTCAAACGGCGCTATCATTAAAGAGGGTGTTGTCGGAAAATTCTTCGACATTGCCACTAATGACAAATACGGTACTGTATTTGAGGCCGGCGGTCCCGATGAGATCGGTCCTATCGTTGGATTCGCTCCTGTTACGGGCGATTCCGCTCCCGATTATTTCGCATTCTGATTATCGAAGCTAAATAAACTGCGGCAGAGCAATACACTTTGCCGCTTTTTTCTTTTCCGTTTTTATGACTTTGGTTGGATTTGCCGTTTTTATAAACTAATTTTTGAATTTTATGCCGAAATATATGTTGCATACAACCACTATTTGTGTTAAACTTAATGCAAACAAGGAGGAGTTGATATGGAAACGATTTTTTCAAAGCAGTTACAGATGCTCAGAAAGCAAAGCGGTATCACGCAGGAACAGCTTGCAGCCAAGCTCGGTGTTACCGCACAGGCAGTATCAAAATGGGAAAACGGGAGCTATCCCGACGGCGATTTACTGCCTAAAATAGCGGACATCTTCGATGTTTCTATAGACAATCTTTACGGCAGAGGAGAGAAAAGGTGTTCGTTTGAACAACAGGTATCAAATCATATGCGGGCTATAGCAGACAGCAGTCAGGATTCCTGTGCCGAGTGGCTTAAAAGTTACCTTAATATAATCTGGGCTATGCAACTGACTGCGTGGCGTGAATGCCGCTATTACTACGATATTCCCGATTTTAAAGATTCAAACGGCACGATCGCTTCCGAATGCACCTGTAATACAGGCGTGACGTATATGCGGCTTAATAAGGATTTCCGCTATTTTACATTTATAGAACAGCCGGAGAGCTTCGCAAAACAGTTTTCGGATATTGATAAGCTGTCGGAGCTGTTCAGGTTCTTAGGAGATAAGATGAACTTAAAGGTGGTAATGTATCTTCTTTCTCTTGATAACGGCGAGGTAGTCGGTGCCTCGACCATAGCAACTCATCTCGGTTATCCGAAAGAAAAGATAGAAAAAGCGCTTCAGTATCTTTTGAGCATCAACGGCTCAAACAAAGAGATAATCGAAATAAGCGTGCTTTGCGCCGACAATGATAAAGAAAAAGTCTATGGAGTAAGAAACTACTTGCCGGAAATGCTTATTTTGCTGACAGGTGCGTTTGCCGTACTCAATCAGCCGCATGGTTATCAGACAAGCGTAAACAACCGTGATTATCCGTTCTTTGACCGAAAGGACATGAGCTTTATAAAAGAGGGAGAGAAAAATGAAGAAAAATAAAGAGAAAGAAAAAAACACCAATCCTTATCATAAGGAATACGGCGTTTTAGGCAACAGCATTCACGCATTAAAATCAATGCTGAGCTATTCGCACAGGTTTATACCCGTTATAATAATCAGCGTAGTCTGTGCGCCGATAATGCAGTATCTGTGGTCGTTCATATCAAAGTTCGTTATTGATATGATAACTTCAGGTCAGAGCGTTACTGCGCTTGCACTGCTTATGGGCGGATTTACCGTAATACAGATTACGGCTACTATGCTGAACCTTTACGGCAACTCATTCTTTCACATTTATATCGGAGCAAGATTCAGGCAGATGGGACTTAAGAACCGCAAGATAATGTCGGTGGATTACGGCTATCTTGAGGACAAGGACTTTATGGACTGCTATCAGAAAGCAGGAAACGCCTGCAACAGCAATAATGAGGGCATAGAGGGAATGATGAGAGGCATTGTGCGTCTTTTAACGCTCATACCGATAATCGTTGTCGGTATCGCCATTCTCGGTACGATGAATATTTTTATCGTTATTGCTATACTTATCTGCTCTGTACTGCAATTTGTTGTTACCAACAAGACAAACGCTTACTGCAAGAAAAAGGTGTGGGATCCGCTTGCACCGTGGTGGCGCAGGCATAATTATCTTTCTTATACCACGAGCGACTTTGAGGCGGCTAAGGATATAAGAATGTTCGGAATAGCCGATTGGCTTACAGAAAAGTTCAAAGTGCTGAACAAAGAGCGTTATGCGGCGCAGAAGAAAAATTCAAGGATATGGGCGGTGTCGGCTGTCATAAATGCTGTACTCTGGGCAGGAGTGCAGGCGGCGGTTTACGTATGGCTCTTGTACAGCGTTGTAACCGGAAGTATGACGATAGGCAATTTCACTTTGTACCTTGCATCGTCAATGACATTCTTTGATTATACAAATCAGCTCCTTACCGCTGTATCGGACTTACTTGCAAGGAGCAGGGAATATGACGATTTCCGCAGCTTTATGGACGCGGACTGCGGTGATAAGGACGACAAAGGAATTGATGTTCCGCAGTGTGACAGCTATGAATTTACTTTCTGCAATGTTTCATTCAAATATCCCAAGGCTGAAAAGTATGCGCTTCGTAACGTCAATATTACTCTTAACGCAGGAGAGAGGCTTGCGGTGGTAGGGCTTAACGGCGCAGGAAAATCTACCTTTATAAAGCTGTTGTTAAGGCTGTATGAGGTGACAGAGGGTGAGATACTGCTGAACGGTGTCAATATAAAGCAGTACAACAAGCACAGCTATTATAAGATATTCTCGCCTGCTTTTCAGGAGGTCGAACTGTTCGCATTTCCTCTGTATATGAACGTTTCAATGAGCAGTGCGGATAAATCGGATAAGGAGAAGGCAAGGCAGTGCGTTATTGATTCGGGACTTGAGAATAAGCTGAATGAGCTTGAAAAGGGTATGGATACCGAGATACTAAAGATCGTTTACGATGACGGCGTTGATCTGTCGGGCGGCGAAAAGCAGAAGCTGGCGCTTGCCAGAGCGTTATATAAAAATGCGCCTGTAGTAGTCCTTGACGAGCCTACGGCGGCACTTGACGCACTTGCGGAAAGCAAGCTGTACGGTGACTTTGACAAGCTCATCGGTAACAAGACAGCGGTATATATCAGCCACAGATTAAGTTCAACACAGTTTTGCGACAAGGTCGCTATGTTCAAGGACGGCGGCATAGTAGAGTACGGAACTCACAGCGAGCTTATGGACAAGGGCGGAGAATACGCTGATATGTTCAATGTCCAGGCTCAGTATTATATTGACAACAACGAAAGCGAGGTGGCTGTCAATGCGTAAAGAAAAAGAGAAAAAGACCCTGCCTACGCTTAAATTTATGCTGAAAACGGCAGTAAAGAATAAGCCTCAGCTGTTTATTGCTTATGCGCTGCAGGTGGTGGTTTCGTTTTCGCAGACAATGGTTAATATCATCTCGTCAAAATATCTTGTAGATGAGATCGCCGCAATAATCGGCGGCGGTAAAGCTGAGGAGCATATACCTACTGCGATATTCTGCATTGCGCTTATAGTCGGTGTGACCTTGCTTGCGGCACTTATCAACTATCTTGTAAATGAGATAAAGAATGTTTATTCCGAGTGGTTCAACGAGTATTTTGAAGTAGGGCTGTCCGAAAAGGTAATGAAGATGGATTTTGAGCATACCGAGGATCCCGACACGCTCGATCAGATGAACAAGGCGAAAGAGGGTATGTCGTGGTACAGCGGCGGAGTAGTCGGAATACTGAACGGTTTCTTCAATATCGTTTCAAACGGGGTGAACGTACTCGGCGTTATAGCGATAATCGCAGTTACCTGTCCGCTTCTTCTGCCGATACAGATCATATCGCTTGTTCTTATCACGATATTCACAAATAAGAGCAACAAGCTTGATATAGAATATTTCAAGAAGCTGTCTAAAATCAATCGCCTTTTCGGGTATTTCTTCTATCAGCTGTCCGACCCGTCAAACGGTAAGGAAGTCAGGCTGTTTGACAGCAAGGATATGATGTGCGATAAAGCGGATTACTACAGCAATGAAACTATAGACACGTTCAGGGAGCAGTACAAAGCGCAGTATAAATATATGCAATACTCAAATCTCACAAACGGACTGCGTGACGGACTTTCATATTTCTACATAGGCTTTAAGGCACTGACGGGAGCGATTACACTCGGTGATTTTACAATGTGTGTTTCATCGGCGTCAACGCTCTACTGGGGACTGTATAGCATTGTAGACAACATTGCGGCTACGGTAAAGACATGCGGTTACGCATATGAATATCTGAAATTTGATGCAATTTCCGACAGAATGACAAAGGGTGATAAGCCTGTTTCGGACGGCGAACACGTTATCGAGTTCAGAAATGTAAGCTTCAAATATCCGAGAAGTGAAAATTATGTCCTCAGAAATATCAATATCACGATCAGACAAGGCGAGCATCTTTCTGTAGTCGGACTTAACGGTGCGGGAAAGACAACGTTTATAAAGCTTCTTTGCCGAATGTATGATGTAACAGACGGTGAGATACTGATAGATAATATCAATATCAAGGATTACTCGGACAGCGAGTACAGAAAGCTGTTCTCGGTGGTATTCCAGGATTTCGCACTGTTTGCTTTCAGCCTTAAGGAGAACATAATACTTGACGAGCAGGAGGACGAGGAAAAGCTGATAAGGACGCTCAAAATGGCAGGCTTATATGAAGATGCAATGAAGCTTGAAAACAAGCTCGACACGACAATATTCAAAAGCTATGATGAAAACGGCACTGAGCTTTCGGGCGGTCAGCAGCAGAAAACCGCTATTTGCCGTGCTTTATACCGTGACAGCCCGATAGTAATACTTGATGAGCCTACAGCGGCGCTTGACCCTGTAGCGGAATACGAGATATACAAGCACTTCAACAAGCTTGTCGGCGGCAAGACCGCTATCTACATATCGCACAGGCTTTCAAGCTGTAAATTCTGCGATGAAATCGCCGTATTTGCCGATGATACGATAAAGGAGTACGGTACGCACGATGAACTTGTGAAAATCGAAAGCGGAATTTATGCAGAAATGTATAACGCTCAGGCGAAGTATTATGTGGAGAACGTGTCGTAAACAGCGTAAAGAAAATACCCACGCAGTGATAAACTCTGCGTGGGTATTTCGTTTTTATGCTATTCCCGATAATGTGCATATACCGTTTACCGCTATGCAAAGCACTATTCCGATAACGGTCGGCAGTGCAAAGCTCACCGCTGTCCATTTAAGGCTCTTTGTTTCTTTATATACCGTAATGCAGGATGTCGAGCAAGGGAAGTGGAACAGTACAAATATCACCATACATATCGCTGTTACAGAAGTCCAGCCGTTCGATATAAACAAATCCTTAAGTGCAGACAACTCCGATATTTCGGTAAGTGCTGTACCCTCGGAGTACGCCATTATTATTATCGGAACTACTATCTCATTTGCAGGAAAGCCGAGTATGAACGCAAGCAATATAACACCGTCAAGTCCCATCATTCTGCCGAACGGGTCAAGAAACTCTGTGCAGTGTGACAACAGCGAAGCATCGCCTGCAGTTACATTCGCCATCAGCCATATAATAAGCCCTGCAGGGATAGCGACAATTACCGCTCTGCCGAGAACGAACAGCGTCCTGTCGAGAAACGCTCTGACAAGGACCTTTGCAAACTGCGGTGTTCTGTATGGCGGAAGCTCAAGCGTGAACGATGACGGCATTCCTTTTAGTAATGTCTTTGACAGGAAACGTGACGACAGCATAACAACGGCAACCGAGGCGGCTATAGCGGCACATAGCAGAAGCGCCGCCAAAAAATCCGAGCCTGCGACAGCCGGCACACCGATAGCAAACATTGTGATAATGCTTATGATAGTCGGAAATTTTCCGTTGCAGGGCATAATTGACGCAGTTATGATCGCTATAAGCCGTTCACGTTTACTGTCGATTATCCTTGCACCCGTTATTCCGCAGGCGTTACAGCCAAGACTCATACACAGACATAAAGCCTGTTTACCGCACGCTCCCGCCTTTTTGAACGCTTTGTCAAGATTAAACGCTATTCTGGGTAGTATTCCGTAATCCTCAAGTATAGTGAACAGCGGAAAGAATATCGCCATAGGAGGAAGCATTACCGATACCACCCACGCAAGCACTCTGAATATCCCTTCGGTGAGAACGCTGTTCAGCGTTACCGGAGTACCTATTGACGATAAGGCGCTATAAAGCAGTGATTCAGCCTTTCCGAAAAGCTCCGAAAGTAAGGCGGACGGGTAATTCGCACCCGTTATTGTTATCCATAAAATGATAAACAGCATAAGCAGCATTATGGGTATTCCCGTCAGTTTTCCGGTAAGTATCCTGTCGATTTTCCTGTCACGGACACATTTTTTATCAGCACTATGTTTTACGCATTCCGCCGCAATTCCTTCTGCGGTTATAAAAATGCAGGAAATAATCTCATCGGTAAAATTATTTTCGGTCAGTCTGTCTGCGGCGGATATAAGCGCTTTGAGGTAATTATCGTCTGTACCGTATTTTTTACACAGGCTGTATACCGTATCGCTGTCGCCCTGAAGCAGCTTAAGGCATATAAAACGCTTTGTCCTGCTGTCTGTTTCAATCTTTTCGGTAAGCGGCATAAGCTGTGATATTGCGTTTTCTATACGGCTTGTGTAAACAAGCGTTATATCGTTGCTTTCCTTGCTCAGTGCAACGTTTTCTATTGCCTGCATCAGTTTATCCAGCCCTTTTTTGCTCCGTGCCGATGTTGCCGCTACAGGTATCCCAAGCTGCTGTGACAGCTTAGTTATATCTGTTTTTATGTTCTTCTTGCCCGCTTCATCCATCATATTCACGCACAGCACTGCTTTAGATGTGATTTCTGTTATTTGCAGTACAAGATTAAGATTTCGTTCAAGACAAGACGCATCGCAGACAATAACCGTAACATCGGGCTTTTCAAGGCATATATGCCGGCAGGCTATTATTTCCTCCGCAGAATGAGCGCATAGTGAATATGTGCCGGGAAGGTCGGTTATCAGATATTTGTTATTATTGTAAGTATAACTGCCTGCGGCATTGCCGACAGTTTTTCCGACCCAGTTTCCCGTATGTTGCTTAAGCCCTGTCAGGGCGTTGAAAACCGTGCTTTTGCCGACATTGGGATTGCCGGCGAGCGCAACTGTAAATTCTTTTTCGTATTTCATATTTTCCGCCTTTCAGCTAATATAATACATTATATGAAAGTGCGACAGAAATGTTAAGAATTCTGCGGTATGTTTTTTCAGTCGGAAATAACTCCCGTCAGTGCTTCTATAAGCTGTTTTATATGTACGGGCTTTGTCAGAAAAGCGTTCATACCGCAAGCGGCGGCTCTGTCCCTGTCTTCGCTGAACACATTTGCCGTCATTGCGATAATAGGTATATGCGACATACGGTCGTTTTCCAGATTTCTTATTGCACACGAACAGTCATATCCGTCCATTACAGGCATCTGTATATCCATAATCGCACAGTCGTAATAATCATCTTTGTGCGACTTTATCATTTCAAGGGCTGTCGCACCGTTTTCGGCGGTTTCTATATTCAGTCCGTAAGGTGTCAGCATAGCAGTTACTATCCGACAGTTCACCTTTACGTCTTCGACAAGCAGTATACGCTTTCCGCCGAGTATTTTGATCGCTTCGGCTTTTGCTTTTTGACCGGAGATATCCGTGCAGAATGACGTTATGATTTTTCTGAGTTCATATGTCAGTACAGGTGCGGTGCATATTGAATCGACATATGACGGCACATTCTGAATTACATCACCTGCATATGCATTTCGTGCAATAACGCATATATGGCTATTGCCGTCACTGTTATAGTCGGAATATTTTTCTGCGGTATCCGCACTTGCTAAGAAAATATCGTATTTTCTGCCTGCTACGCTTACAGTATCATATTTTGCTCCGAGCTTTTCAAGTGTGGCAATTATCTGACAGGCAATGTCTGCGGCGCTTATATCTACCAGTGCATAAATATCCGGCAATCTGTGGTCGCTGTGCGAATCCGTAATGCGGAACGGCAGATGGACTATAAATTCAGTGCCTTTTCCTTGTTTTGTGTTTACGGCGATAGTACCGCCTGCAGCATCAATAATGTTCTTTGTTATCGGCATACCAAGTCCCGTACCCTGAATATTGCCGTTGACTTTTCTTTCCCGCTCGAAAGGCTCAAATATCTTACCGATAAATTCTTCACTCATACCTATTCCGTTGTCCCTGACACGGATCTCATATACCGGAATGTTGTCCGCTTTTCCTGAGATCTCATTGACAATGAGCAATATATCGCCGCCTTCCTGCGTAAATTTTACAGCGTTTGAAAGCAGATTTGTGAAAAGCTGTTCAAGTCTGCTTCTGTCACAGCGGACTGTTTCATGAATGACACTGTTCATAGATATTGTAAGTTTCTGGCGTTTTTCAGCCGCCTTACATTCCATTACAGTTCTGATATCATACAGCACTTCGGATATATCCACATCTGTGATATTAAAAGTAAGCTTTCCGCTTTCAATAAGGCTCATATCCAGTATGTCACTGATAAGTCCGAGAAGATGATTGCCGGATATCAGTATTTTTGAAAGATAATCCTTTGTAATTTCGGTATTTCCTTCTTCATTGCAGGCAAGCTGTGCAAAACTGATAATCGCACTGAGCGGCGTGCGGATATCGTGCGACATATTCGACAGAAAAGTGCTTTTCGCCATACTTGCACGTTCTGCTTCACTCACGGCGTCTTTCAGCGCCTTGTTTATCTTGCGTTCTTTAGTACGGTCGGAAAGGGCGAGTATATATTTTTCCTGTCCGCCTATTGTACGGCATAATGCCGTAGTATGGAACCATTTGCGTTCGCCGCTTTTCTGATGTTTATATATACTGTCCCATTCGACTCGTTCGTCTTTTGCCATACCGGCAAATTTTTTGCTGATTTCAATGTGGTTTTTGCTTTCGATTGCATTTTCAATAACCTTGACATCTCGCATTGCTTCATCACGGGAAATACCAAGCAGTTGCTCGATATTAGGGCTCACATAACCGACGTTGAATGTGTCCTTGTCAACCATCAGGAAAATATCATCGACATTGTTAGAAAGCACCGAGAATAGCTCTTCACGGTATTTGATTTCGGTATCCTTAAGCCGTATGCTTACATAATTCTTGCGGATAAGATAAAGTATAGAAAGAAAGCTTATAAACGCAACAAAACTGACGCAAGCTGTTATTGTAACCGTCTGAAGTTTATTCAGGTTTTCGTTTACTATTTCCGACGGAACTATGCCGATAAGTATCCAGTCCTTGAAGCCGATCTGTTCATAAGCTATATAGTGCATAACACCGTTTATCATAATTGCGTCAACGCCGGAATCGTTATAGCAGATATCGGTACGGTATTGTCTGACAGCATTCTCGTCAAGAGGTGACTTTTCAGTCAGTAAGCGCCAGAAGTTATCAATTTCGTCGCCGTGTTCGCCTTTGTTGTTGACAACGACCCTTCCGTCGGGATATATAACATAGTTGACTGCCTGTCCGCCGAATGTCTGGGCGCTAAGCAACGAAATAATGTCCTTGTTATTAAAGCTGATAGCTATTGCGGAATAAGAAAAGTCCATATATTTCCCCTGTGGACAGGGTATAGCAAACACTACAAGTTCTGAGCGGTCAATAAGCGCAGTATCCGATACTACATTTTCTTTGTCATTCATCAGCTTTTTCATATTCCTGCAAAGATCCATATTGCCTTTATTGCCGTCAATGGTGCAATAACTTCCGCTTTCCGAAAGAAAATAGAAGTCGGTGAAAGCGCTTGTTTCCCTTATGTTATAGATATATTCCCTTATATTTTCATCGCTGTCTGCGACATTGAAATAAGGTATCCACATCTTCATAGCGCTCCAGTTATCCGTAAGCAGATTACTGAGCGACTTTCCTACCTGTGAATATATCTCGGTAAGATGAGTTGCACTTTCTATAAAAATCATCTTCGATACATACGAATAATACGCATTGCCGAACAGAAATGTTGTTATAATCGTCAGCAGAATTACAATAGCAACACCTTTTTTGTTTTCCATTATGTTTCCTCATTATTATAAATATGACGTTTTATCGGTATTCCGATATAATTATTTACATATAATACATATTATTTTACCACATTTAAGCGTGAATTGTCAATAAATTGAAGCACAATAAACGATATTGACCGCATTTGAATACTTTTTTAAGGAATGGAGGCACGTTAAATTGCATATTATCATTTTAAATATGATGATTATTCTCTTTTCTAATTTGATTTACTGAGATAAAATGATATCTGTTGTCGAAATCTGACTTTTTAAAATTGTTAAAAGGAGAACCTGAGTGATTTAAAATATGTGTTTCCAAGCTTTTGTTCATAAAAAGACAAAAATATGACCTTTATGCTCAATTTGCATAAAGGTCGTTGTTTTACTGTAATTCGATATATTTCAGATATTTTGATGAGGTCGGAACAAGCTTGTTTATAAGCATTGGTGAAAGGAGCAGAACACTGCTCGAAACATAAGCAAGTATCATTGCAGGCTGATATATCACAAAAACGCCCAGTACGTTCAGTAAAAACACTACTGTGAACAGCAAAAATGTAATAAAGAATATCTTTTCTACTACTATATTTGCGTCTTTCTCGTTACGCTTGATGATTTTTCCGGATAAAGTTTTATTCATAATTTTCTCCCCATAAGCTTGCTATGACATATTGTACCGCTATTTGTCAGATTTGTCAATCGCAATAGAGTAATCCGGAAACTGTACAAGCTGACGTTTTTGTGTTATACTGTTGTTATTAAATCTGACGGAGAGCTATATGAAAGTTATTTTTATAGATATCGATAACACACTGCTGAGCTTCAGTGAGTATGTAAAGCATACAATGCAGACGGGATTTGAGCATTTCGGGCTGAAGCGTTACGAGCCGTATATGTATGATATTTTCACCGAGGAAAACAACAAGCTGTGGCACAGAATAGAGCAGGGAACGCTTGTCTTTTCGGAGCTTGAAAAGGTGAGATGGAATATTATATTTGCCAGGCTCGGTTTTGAATTTGACGGTACGGTGTTTGAAAAGTATTTCAGGCGTTCGCTTTACGACAGCGCTATTCCTATGCCGTATGCCGATGAAACGTTGCGCTATCTCAGCGGTAAATATATACTTTGTGCGGCGAGCAACGGACCGTATGAACAGCAGGTACACAGGCTTGAAGTTGCGGGAATGAATCAGTATTTCGACTACATATTCATATCCGAAAAGCTCGGAGCGTCAAAGCCGTCGGAGGAGTTCTTCAGACGTGCGTTCGCAGAGCTTAACAGCTGCAGGGAAGAAGCGATAATACCGGCTGATACGATTATAATAGGCGACTCGCTTACTTCTGACATAGAGGGTGGCAGAAATTACGGAATGAAAACGTGCTTTTACAATGTAAGCGGCGTTGAGAGCGATATTATCAAGGCGGATTATGTTATAGACGAGCTGAACGAGGTCAAGGGGATATTGTAGCAGGAAGAAAGCAATTGCGTAAAATTGTAATTATTGCGAAATACACGACGAGTTCAGGCGTAATATGGCTGTAATGTTGACATATAGATGTTGTTTTGATATAATAAAAAACAAAGAAAGGCAGGTGAATGACATGAAATTATTTATCAGAGATAACGGGAATAGCTGTCATTCACATTTATGCTTTTGATATAGCGATTGTGCGATGATAAAATTCAAAGTGTTCTCGTTATCGGGAACACTTTTTTATAAGGAGTTATTATGAACAAATTGAATTTTATCAAAGCGGATAAACCGTATCGTAGCAACACAACAGACAGTGGAAAAATAACTGTCACTGTAAGAGAATTTATCACAACTACGCTTGCTGAAAAAATCGCAACAGCATTATGGAACAAGCCTGAATGGGCTGACAGTATCGTCAGATTCAATTATGATAACAAGATCAAAAGCGATTGCTTCAATGTTATCGCTCTGAATGAAACAGGTGATGTTGTAGGCAGTATAGCTTTTAGGGAAACGCTGATTAAATAGCCCGGCAGAGTTGTCGTAACACGGGTTGCAAGCCAATATTGATGAAAAAGTTACCTTTTCAAGGTAAGTGATAAAATCTCTGACAAAGTAAACTCACACGGAACTTGCTGCTTTGGAATTCTATAAAATAACACTGCTCCGCCTTTCAATTCAAATAGGAAGACGGGATTTTTATACACTTTGACAAAATCAAATTTACAAAAACAAATAAATTGTGCAACGTTACAAATGTGGCATTTTTACTAGAATTATGTGTTGATTTTTAGTAAATAAGCTGATAAAATTACAATTATAAAAGTAACAACTTTAAATTACTGCAATTAAAAGTCAACTTCAATTGAACAGGAGAAAAAAGCAATGAAAAATCTAAAGATTTCCAAGAAGATAATCTGCACGTTTGCAGTTGTGCTTCTGCTGACATTTGTTCTGGGTGTTGTTTCCCTGGTATCAACAAACAACATAGCTTCTACGTCTGACAATTACGTCAATATATCTATTCCCGCATTGTCAAATCTTGATAGCGCCAGACGTTACATCAGAATATTCCAGGGTAATATTCTGAAAGCCACCTGTACTGATAATCAGGCTGATTTAGACAAGCTCGTTGAAGACATAAGCAGCGACCGGTCAGCGTTCTTCGCCTATCTCGACAGCTTTCTTGAATATGACCCACAGTTTTCAGAAGAAGTCGAAAATATCCACTCTATCATGGACGACGCAGCTTCTATTCGTGAGAGAATAGTAGAAGCAAGCGCAAAATTCAGCTATGAGGGCAATATGGAAGCGTATTCTATATATCTGAACGAATATGAGCCTAACCTCACGAAAGTTACGGGCATTCTGGAAAACCTTACAACCGAACTCAAAGAAGCAATTACCACAAGATACAATAATGCACAGACTACCAAAACAATCAATATTGTCATAATAATTGCAGTAGTTGTGGCGGCTGCAATACTTGTGGTTGCTCTCACAGTCGTTCTCACAAAGGCAATAGTCACGCCAATCAGTCAGATTAAAGATTCCATGAACCTTATCTCAAACGGTCTGCTCAAAGAAGCTGACGGCACTATCACATACCGATCCAAGGACGAGCTGGGCGTACTTGCCCATTCAGCAAGGAAGGTCATCAGATTCTTCCAGGACGTGCTGCCCAGCATTTCAGATGTGTGCAGGAATTACGGCAACGGAAATTTCAACTGTACCTGCGAGAATTACGATAGCTACGTTGGCGAAACCAGCGAGATCCGCGACAGCCTGATGTATATACGCGATAATCTTTCCGCTGCCCTTTCAAATGTTGACCAGGCTTCCGACCAGCTTTTAAGCGGCACAGAAGAAGTCTCATCAGGCGCTCAGGCTCTTGCTCAGGGGGCAACGCAGCAGGCAGCATCTATCCAGGAGCTTTCTGAAAATATTGCGTCTATTTCCGAATCTATCAAGGCTAATTCTTCGGACGCAGCGGAAGCAAGTGATAAAGCAAATGCCGCAGGAACGGCCGTCCAGGAAGTCAATGCCATGATGTCAGAGCTTGTAAGAGCCATGAACGAGATCAACCAATTCTCCAGCGAAACCAAGAAAATCGTCAAGACTATCGAGGATATCGCATTCCAGACAAACATTCTTTCACTCAATGCCGCAGTTGAGGCAGCAAGAGCCGGCGAAGCCGGAAAGGGCTTTGCAGTAGTTGCTGAAGAAGTCAGAAACCTTGCAGGAAAATCTGCTGAAGCAGCTCAGAATACGACTCGGATCATCGAAAGCACTGTTAACTCCATCGTCAGCGGAAATCAGCTCTGCGCCGAAGTTGCTGAAAAGATGAACAAGGTCGGCGAAACAGCCGGCAAGGTTACGGTCATAAACAACAAGATTGCCGATTCTTCCAAGAAAGCCGCTGACTCCATCGTCAAGGTTACAATCGGAGTTGACCAGATATCAAATGTCGTTCAGACAAACTCTGCTACATCTGAACAGTCTGCTGCCGCTTCCGAAGAGCTCAGCAGCCAGGCTAATATGCTCAAGCAGTTGGTTAAGAGTTTCTCGCTTTATAGCGATTCCTCAAATGCAGGAATACATCCTGCTGTAAACTCCTGAAAGTCTAATTTATACATAAAAGGCTCCGACAACTGAGTTGCCAGAGCCTTTTTTAGAAATTCCATATATCTATTATAATAAGTTTGAGATGAAACGAATCTATACTAGGGACGCGCTGAATAAAGCGAAGCGTAACAAAATCAGACCTGTGAGTATACTCATGTGAGCGGGTCGATTTTGTTTTATTCAACGTTTCCCTAATTTAAAATCATTATCAACAGCGGATAAATACTCACTTGCGTAATTTTTTATCGCAAAAAGGGACATCGCAGACCCGACTTCATATAATAGATGGGTACGCGGGATTTCTGTACTACGACAAAAATGGAATGCCGCTGGTCGCAATGCACTGGGAACACCGATTAAAGCATATGGTGAATCGGTACAACGAGATTTACCGCCTGCAAATGCCAAGCATAACGCCGCACGTCTGCCGCCACACCTATTGCAGCAATATGGCGAAATCCGGCATGAACCCGAAAACGCTGCAATACCTTATGGGACACAGCGACATCGGTGTTACTTTGAATACTTACACACATCTCGGACTTGAGGACGCTCAGGACGAACTCGGTCGGATAGCCGAGATTGAAAATGCCCGCAGGGAGATGGATAAGCTTGGCGGGGAGAAAACACAGGAAATGTTCAGAGTGATGGGATAAAATAGTTATGGGCGTACAGAGATGTACGCCCATTTGCCATAAATCCAGGAAATCCAGAACTGCTCATGGGTACTATGCAAACACAGAAAAATATGCTATAATATAATCATCTGCAAAATCCTTAGTAGTAAACCCGCAGATTTTTACTACTATTTGACTACTACACACGTCCGCAATTTGCCCCGATTTGCGCATTTTCTGTGAATCCGAACGGAAATATGTAAAATCTGACAGCGAGCAAAACGCGGCAGTAAAGCGCATAACAGAGCCTTTCAGAAAGGATTGACCCCATGTACAAGATACTATTCGTCTGCCACGGCAACATCTGCCGTTCGCCTATGGCAGAATTTGTAATGAAGGATATAGTCGCAAAGGCAGGTAAGTCCGATGAATTTTATATTGCATCATGTGCGACAAGTACCGAGGAAATCGGCAATCCTGTGCATTATGGCACTAAAAGAAAGCTGGCGGAGGTCGGAATATCCTGTGATAAAAAGAGGGCAGTATAGCTTACAAAGTCAGATTATGACAGGTATGATTACATAATCGCTATGGATGAGATGAATATACGCAATATAATGCGTATCATCAGAAGCGATCCCGAAAACAAGGTAAGTCTGCTGTTGTCACACGCAGGAAAGAGCGGAAGCATTGCGGATCCTTGGTACACGGGGAACTTTGACGATACCTACAGAGATGTCCTGCTTGGATGCAAGGGATTATTCAGAGAAGTAACAGGTGAATAAAATATGCCGCCGCAGTTTTAATCAAACTGCGGCGGTCGTTTTAATTGTTATAGTATTATTTCGTAAAATTTAAGTTATAGCGAAATTACTTGTTATTCTTATCCTCATCCTGCTTTAAATCGGGTTCGGGGAGATCGTTTTTTATATCCATTACCGGATTTGAATTTATAGCGTCACGGAGCTGAGTATTTACCACATGGGTATAGATCTGGGTGGTGTTGAGGTTTTCGTGTCCGAGGACCTCTTTAAGCACACGGACGTCAACACCATTCTGATACATAAGCGTAGCCGCCGTATGACGCAGTTTATGAACGGAAATTCCTTTACCGGCAAGTCCGCAGGCTTTAAGGCGGTCCTCGATTATCTGTTCGACACGGCGGTTTGTGATGCGGTTGCCACGTTTGCTTATAAACAGAGCTTTTTCCTTAGGGTCTGCAACGGATTTTCTTGCTTCGGTGTACTTGGTTACAGCGTCGACGCATTGCTCGTTGAGATAGACGATACGTTCCTTGTTGCCTTTGCCCAGAACCTTCACGGAAAGATATTTTGTATCAGGCTGTGACGGGTCTATGTTTTCGACAAAATCATTCACGTTTATTCCGACAAGCTCGCTCAGACGCATACCGCAGTTGAGGAACATTATAATCATCGCATAGTCACGGTAATCCATCCAGCTTGAAAATTCCTTGAAACCCTCGTGCAGAAGCTGACCGCATTCCTGCAACGTGAGGTGCTTGGGCAGTGCGTTTTTAGGCGAAGGAAGCTCCAGATTCAGCATCGGGCTTGCCACAAACCACGCCTTGTTATTTGTGAGGAATTTATAGAACTGCCGCAGAGATACAGCCTTGCGTGAGCGAGCCTTTGCATGATTGGAACGTTCACTTACAGTAAAGCTGAGAAACTCCATAGCGTCTGTGAGGGTCACAGCCTTTATGTATTTATCGTCAAGGTCAGAGATTTTTATCTCGGAGAAATCCTCATTTGCACCAACCAGCTTGTTCTTGACCTTGAGAAAACGCATAAACATACGCAGGTCGGTATAATAGTTCAACGCAGTAAGCTGTGAACGGTTTTTGATTGTCGTAAGATAATTCAGGTATTCGGTAAGGCAAGCCGGTGCGTCTGATGTAGCTTGTCTGAAATCTATGTTATATGCCATTTTTGTGTGCCTTTCGTTTTTTACCGCTTCTAATTTCGTAAAATATTAATTTTACGAAATTGCGTGTTATTTTCTGTTAATATCATTATACATTTCTTCAATCCGTTTTTCAAGACTTTCGATCCGATCAGCAAGAAGTTCAAGCGCAGATTTTTTACGATACTTGCGAACTACAGTATATAATGTAATTTTTCTGCGGAAATTCACGAAGAAATCACAATCATAAATAGGTTTTTTCTTACGCCAAAGGAAATAACATTTATCACAACGATGCGGTATCATATCTTTAGACCGTATCATTTTATCTTTGACACACATATCAGCCGCAAGACTGTAACGGTAACCAATACAGTGCGGACATAATTTGTTATAACAATAATAACAAATGCAGTTTTTACACTCTTTCGGCGGTAACATGAAATACTTTGGATCATAACCGTTCAACGGGTGCTTATAAAACTTGTTATAATACTCTGCCATAGATCAATCACCTTGCGAATTACGGTAACGGGAACTTTTAATATAATTTATAATCATGTAGCAGCTATGACGAGAAAGAAACGAAAACCATGTATCAAATTCATTTTCACGGGCATAATCGACCAACTCGAAAAACTCAGTAATATTATGTTCTTGAACAAAATCAAGCATATCTTTAACATAAGTTAATTCGCAGCTTGCCGAAGGTCGCAAATACTCATCAAGGTCCGCTCCGCCATGGGCAATAATCATTTCCTTGCTATACTGTGCCTTTTCGGGATTATCAATATGCGCCATATAACGAACCATAGCACGAATACTATGACATCTTTGCGGTATAGGACAAGTTAAAGAATCTGTTATTTCTTTAACTTGATCATAAGACTTGACCGAACCGAACGACAACAATACATGTATATGTGGTTTCTTTGGCTGACCGTCACCGTTAATATCTCTATCATGTAATGGACTTTCGATCCATTCAATATGATATTCATCGAGCTTATCCCGCCAATCAACCGGAGCAGATTCGGGATATAAAACAAACGTCCATGATCTGGTACGTGTTTCTTTTTCCTTTTTCAAGGAAGCCATAATAACACCTCAATCAAAAAAATTTATCGTGAACACTGAACTATATTGGGGGGGTCGTAGTCCCCCCAGCCGTGCCGCCGCTGGCGGCTACGGCATAATCAACCTAAACGACCGACACCACGCTTATAACGGCGAGACGTCTTGCGGTCTGACACAGCAACCGAAGATCTATTATCATCATCATCAGTATCAAAATAATCCGAATGTAATATCGTTTGTACCATTTCAGTAGTATCATACATCAGACGAAGCTTGTCCGATTGAATATATGTCATACAATCAATCGGGGCAAGTGAAATCATCGGATTACTATACGATAAATCGTAATCGGACGCATCGTAATATGTAACGTTTACGCATCTGGTAAAAGGGTGAGAAAAGTAACTACTACACACACGAACAGTTGTAGCGACGTCACGAATCTGTTTATCTACAAAGTGCCAACGCTGGGAAGTGCCAAACAATACAACGTGTCTATGTCTGACCTGGCAGAAGTACTGAAATAATGCCTTAGACATCGACTTGCCGTTACAAAAATCACGGCTATTAAGGATAGTACCGATTTCATCGATCAGGATTATTGTATTATCAGCACAAGAAAATATATCATCAACGCTGTTTAACGGCTTAATCACAGTATGATCGGGAAAACCGGACAACTTGATATTAGACAAAACTTGTACTTGAGGGAAACGCTTACACAACTTATATGCCGTATAAACCATGCTGGAAGTCTTGCCAGCGCCGAATTTAGAAGTAAAAATATGTATACCCCAACGGTCAAAATCCTTATAGCGTTTATACTTGTAATACAAAAATCGATCGTGTATCTGATATGCAAAAAACAACGGTAACCGTATCAGATTTGCAAAAATCTTGCGGAAAAATACAATCAATGCCATAAAATCACCTACTTTTGAACTTTAAAATTATAAAATGTATAAAATCAAAAAATAAACATTGGAAAACAAAGAATAAAATACAAAATAAAAAACGAGCAACCATATAAAAACCTCTTACAAAAGTCTATTTCGACGACCAAGGAAGATAGCAGGCATTTTCATAATAAAAACAAAAATACCGATACCGACACCGAGCCGAACAATATTATTTATCACATCGGCGATCGTGATCATGTCGTTCGACCAGCCGAACATATCAAGAAACGCAGAAACAACATCAGTCATTTTGTCAATCCTTTCACGATAAGAAATAAAATTAATAAAAGAACAATGCCAAACAAACAAGCTTCGTTTAACGTTAAAGTGTCAATATGACGAAGCATAATAGATCCGGAAGAAGAACCAATCATAAAATCACATCCTTTAAAAATGATCACGATAAACATCAATAAGTTCATCATAAGTTATACATTCTTTATTACAGTCTTTACCCGTAAAATAAGGAATACAACATTTAAAATCATGACAAAACGGAGAACCATCACCCATACAATCACATTTCTGCTTATCGGACATACAATACTCACATTCATTAAAATATTTACACATATAATCACCACCTAATCAATCGAAAATTTTCCAAACGACATAAGCAACAAGTACCGTTAGCAGCTGTCCAATTATAATATCAAATATAGACACCGAAAACGGTCCGAAGTCGATCGGAATTTTAAGAACTGAAACGACACCATCAATCAACTGTTGTATATGTACAATCATAAAATCACCTGCCTAACAATCGTAATACAACAATAAGCGACAATCCAAGTAATATGATCGACCAGATAGCTGGCGGAAACAATGCCCAACAGGATTGAAAAAACACACCAACCGAAGCAATAGAGGTACGCAAACTAACAATAATGTCAGATATGTTAATATTCGCAAGCGAATTATTATAGTCAGTATCAATTATATCATTAGGATTGTCCGTATCTAATTTGCCACCGTTGGAAGAGGAACCTCCGGTATAACCGTTATTATTATCAATATCGTTATCCAGATCGGCGGAATTATCATAATCAGTAATGTTAGTGCCATAACCACTATCGGACTTCTGATAACCTCGCCGAGAACTGAAATACGCAACATCAAGCAATTTACTTTCGGTAACATCAATGATCTCGAGTTTATAAAGTGTGTTCGGAACAACAGAAACATAATCTGAAAGACACAAACTAACCGCTTTAGAAACAGAAGAAGAACCTTCTGAAAAGTTCATGTTATCAGAAGTTAATGTACGGATATCATCATAAGACAAAGAATCATATTCTTTAACAAGTTTGTTTTGAGCAGCAAGCATAACATAACCGGACATATCATGAATAGGTGCATTTAAAAATAACGCACCAATAGGTGTTGATGCTCCTGCAATAGTTACTGCAAAATTTTTGCCTATACCAGCAGCAGCTTTCAATAGCATAAAAATACCAACCGCATTAGATGCAGCGGACGCAGCTTCTTTCATTTCTTGCCTATCCCAAATACCTTTTAAAATTTCGGCATAATTAGAATTACCGGAAATACGTAAAGCGTATTTATGATAATTTCCTTTATCGTCAATGCGAAAATCGACAATCGGATATTGCTGACCTGCTTGAACCCAATCGATTAAATATAAACCGCTACTCTCTGTGCCTTTAAAAGATAAAAATTCAGCAGACGGTAAGTGATTAGGTGTTATAGCTTCTTGAAAACCTGAATTATCAGAATAGCCGATTATATCAGAAAGCGATAAAGCGTCACGTTGATTCCATTTTAATTTTTTGGAATAACACCAATAAAAATTTAAATTACTTAAATTTGGCGTAACTGCCGATAAAGATTTATCATAGAAAGACGGAGAAACACTTCGATTATAGCCATTATGAATAGCTTTGAACGAATCATCAATATAAAGGTAATCATAAATAGAAGATTCTGCAGTTACATAAGGTGCGGAACAATCATACCCACCGGGGAAATAACAATAAATATATTCCTTATCATGAAAAAAAAGTTGCGGATAACGAGTATAGTATATTTCTTTTGAAGTTTTATCCTGAGCAACTAAAAAAATGCAACCATCACCATAAGTTTTATTAACATAATCAATCATAATGTTTGTAACGGACTTAGAACCGATAATCGAAAAACCGTTAATTGTTGGTACTTGCGTTCCGTCTTCAAGAGTTACACGAGAAGAAGTAACATCTTCGGCGCTGGCAATAACGGAAAACATCACCGAAGCCAGACCAAGCACAACAGCCAGAGCAACAGCAAAAGCAACAATTCGCAATGCACTACCCTGCTCTTTCATAAAATCACCCTTTCAAAAAAATCTATATATAAAAAGTCGGCAAGAACAATTAAATCCTTGCCGACCATATGTTATCTTGCAGATCGCTTCATACGAGCGAAAACAGCAACCGAAGCGCCGACCAGGGAACAACCTACGAAAATCGCAATGACGGGGTTATCCATCATAGCCGTAAACGCTGTACCAACGCAAGTAATAGCGTTAGTGATACATGTAGTAATAGCTTCCACCTTCAACATCACACCTCCTTTCTTAAAATCAAAACATCATCAGTTCAAAAGAACACGTTCAATACCGCCGTAGCGGTTTTCGATGATCTCAAAGTCAGTACCAGCAAGACCTTTCAGCCATTCGCCCGACTTATCATCTTTATAAAAACCTTTAAAGGCTTTTTTCAAAACATCTGAATCATTCTTGATTTTATAGGAATGAACAATGCGACCGAAAGCAAAATTATCATTTTCCGGATTTTCAAGCTCTTCTGTACCTTCAAAGTACAACATCAAGTTATTGTACTCGATTTCCTTTCCCGTCTGACGATCATTAAAAGATCCGCACTTAACTTCTGCGCCTATCAAAATCATTCTGTTACCTCCTCTGATACATCAGAAATCAAATCATAAAATGCACCTGCGGAACAACATAAGAAATCGCCAAGTGATAAATAAATACCGAAAACAAATGATCTAAAATCACAGAGATTTAAATTATAATGATCGCCGTCTACAAAATCAGTGAAGTGAACGGTTAAATGCTTGATGATCACATCATAAATAGATGATCTATCAAGAATGCAATTCGCTTCAAGCTGATCAACTATCAAATCTGGATCGACTTTTAAAATCTTTGTCAAACTATCCATAAAAATAACCTTTCTTGCCGTTATGCACCACGGTCACGGGTAATAAAAAATTAACTGTAGTTCATATCTGAACTAACAATATTATATATCACATCTGAACTAAAGTCAATGGTGAATAGTTCAAATATGATATAATTGTAGCAACGCACAAAAAAGGAGTTGAATTTATGTGAATTACTACCAAAGATTAAGGGATTTAAGAGAAGATAAAGACTTGAATCAAACACAATTAGCAATAGTAATCGGAACAAGCCAATCATACTATGCGCAATATGAAAACGGCAAACGACAAATTCCATTTGACAGAATAATAGAATTAGCGAAATTTTATAACGTGTCTACAGACTATATCGCAGGCTTGACAAACGACAAAAGAAAATTTTGGTGAGGTGTAAAAAAGATGAATTTTCAAACGCTATTAAATGCAAACAATCCATTATCAGAAATAATAATCCTTATCATACTCGGTGCAATTATCGTATTCCCTATAATGCTGATAGTAGCTTTTTTTAACATAAGTACAAACACAAGCAAAATGACAAAACAGTTAGAAATACTTAATAAGCAAATGGACTACTTATTGCAAATGAAGGAATACGAAATAAACAATATGCAAGGTTGGAAACCGCAGAAACCTAACGACATAGAAGATATAAACGAAAAGAAATAATCAAAGAAAATCCGAAATTACGCTGTGGAGCTGTCCGTCTGTCTAACTTTTTATCTGCTCTTACGTCTGCTCTGGGCGCTGTGCGTTTCCGATACTATCCAGATGATAGCGATCCTATCAAAACGTAAAGGTGGTAGTGCAGTTTCGCCGACAAATTGACACGGGGACGGGAACGCAGGAAAAGCCAGAAATCAGAATAAAATCAGAATAACCTGTTGAAAGTAACGACTTCCAACAGGTTATTTCCGTTTTTATTTCCGATTTTCCGACTTTTCTCCGCTTTGATAGCAGCCGTGCGAATTTGTCATTTCACTTCATACGCACGCTTTGCGTTTTTTCTTTTTTTTGTATCGCTATTTGTGTTGGTGGAACGTATCGAAAACGCACAGCGCCCAGACAACCATAATATCAGCTAAACGTTAGCCTGACTACCCGGGATAGCTTATTTCTTTTGCAAAACTTTAAATTATAAATTTTTGCATAGAAATTTTTTACAATTGCTTCAACCAAATTTTCATTTTACGAAATTGACCGTAATTTATTAACAGTAAAATTATAACATTCGCTTAAACCAAATATTAATTTTACGAAATTGCGTGTAAAATTCTGTTATACTGCTCCGCTGACTATTATACTATAAAATCCTGCCCAATTCAAGATTTATTGCGAAATACAAAGCTGATGGATAACGTTGACGTAAATACGAGCAATAGCAATTACGGATGAGTTACAGCTATAAAACTGCTGTGCTTCAAACGGTCGGTCAAAGGCTGAAGCATTCTCAGCAAGGTCAATTTGTATGCTTTCGATATGGTTATCATACGAATTAAAGAAGCTGACCGAAAAAAAGCGCTGTGCAAGAAGCACAGCGCAACGGATATGTGGTGGGTAACGTCAAAGGCACAAAACGGCGAAATACGAATAGTGCCAATCTTAGAAATACTTAGAAAGCCTATCGGAACAGCGGTCGGGCAAGACAGCCGTTATAACATCAGATACAGCCAAGAACCTGTAAAAGCCATCGGATTTAAGGCACTGATGAAGAAATACAAATAAACTAAGAATAAGCGTACCACCTGCATGTTATTATAACACAAATCAAATAAATTGTCAAGAAAAATATTTTGAAAGTTAACTTTCAAAAAAGTAAAAGAAATACGGCAATCGAATTGAAAGCTGTATGTAAAAAAATCCCGTCGCTTTGAGCGACGGGACGTATTTCTTAAAACTACGATTAAGCCTTGTTGATTGATCCGAAGAGTTCCATCTTTTCCTTAACTGTAGCCTTGATAGCCTCAAAGCCGGGTGCGAGGAGCTTTCTGGGATCGAAGCCCTTACCCTGAAGATCCTTGCCTTCTTCGATGTACTTTCTTGTTGCTTCCTGGAATGCAAGCTGGCACTCTGTGTTAACATTGATCTTGGAAACGCCGAGTGAAATAGCCTTCTTGATCATGTCTGCAGGGATACCTGTACCGCCGTGCAGTACGAGAGGCATATTGCCAACCTTCTCCTTAACTGCTGCCAGTGTTTCAAATGAAAGACCGGGCCAGTTTGCAGGGTACTTGCCGTGAATGTTGCCGATACCTGCAGCGAGCATTGTAACGCCGAGATCAGCGATAGCCTTGCACTCGTCGGGATCAGCGCATTCGCCCATACCAACAACGCCGTCTTCTTCACCGCCGATAGAGCCTACCTCAGCCTCAAGAGAGATACCGAGTATATCGCAAGTATTTACGAGAGCTGTTGTCTTTTCGATGTTCTCAGCGATAGGATAGTGAGAACCGTCAAACATTATAGAAGAGAAACCTGCGTTGATGCAAGCCTTAGCGCCTTCAAATGTACCGTGGTCAAGGTGAAGAGCTACAGGAACTGTGATGTTCAGTTCTTCGATCATACCCTTTACCATACCTACAACGGTCTTATAACCGCACATATACTTACCTGCGCCCTCAGAAACACCTAAAATAACAGGTGAGTTGCACTCCTGTGCAGTAAGAAGAATAGCCTTTGTCCATTCAAGGTTGTTTATGTTGAACTGGCCTACGGCGTACTTGCCTTCAAGTGCCTTGTTCAGCATTTCTTTTGCAGAAACTAACATTTATTTTCTCCTTTGATTCTTATTCCGGCGGAAACCGCCTTTCTAATTTATTATACTACATCCGCCTTGCAAATGCAAGTACAAATTAACAAAAAATAAGAGCCGCATATCCTGCGGCTCTATGTATTTTATTCAGCAAAATCCTTGATGAGTTCTGCAAGACATTCTGAGCAGATGTTCTTGCCCTTGAACTGCTGTATATCGCTTGCATTGTTACAGAATGAGCAAGCAGGCATATACTTCTTAAGAATAATCTGGTCGTCCTCAACATAGATTTCAAGAGAGTCCTTGATACCGATATCAAGAGTTCTTCTGAGTTCTATCGGAATAACAATTCTTCCGAGTTCATCAACTTTTCTTACAATTCCTGTAGATTTCATGTTCTTTCTCCTTGTGATTTTTACTTTTTCTTTCCTTTTTGAGCAAGAAGACCGTCACTTCCGCTTGCTTCGATTATATTTTACCAAATCTTTTTACAATTGTCAAATGTGGATTTTATATAGCTGTAATTCACTTCCATTCATAGCAGGAAAAGAAATTGAACAGTATTCAAATTGTATTTTTATACAAATCGCAGTATTATCGCAAATTTGCAGTAAAGATAGCAGAATAAAGATAAAAATTTACAAATATGAAAAGTTATCAGCTTTAATGCCCGACTGAAAATTCAGCAATATGCACATATATTTGCTTTGTGCTAGTCTATATATAGTGTAATTTGATACGGATAAAATCCGATGGAGTAGGTATGAGTTATGTAATTTTTGTTATAATATGTCTGTCTTTTATTGTTTCTTCTGTTACAGGAAAAATGTCCGAACTGTCGATGGCGGCACTTATGTCGTGCAAGGACGCGGTGACACTGTGTATTTCGCTTTGCGGCACTATATGCCTGTGGAACGGCGTTATGAAAGTTGCGCAACGCTCTGGAGCAGTCAAGAAGCTATCATTTATATTCACAAAACCGCTTGGACTTCTCTTCCCCGGTATCGATAAAAAAGGTACTGCAATGCAATATATCATGATGAACTTTATTGCCAATCTTCTGGGGCTCGGAAATGCCTCTACCCCGCTCGGGATTAAAGCCGTGCAGGAACTTAAAAACGAACAGAAGGCGGAAAAAACAGCAACGCGGGATATGATAATGCTTGTTGTAATGAATACCGCAAGCGTGCAATTCTTCCCCTCGACAATTGTTGCAATCAGGGCTTCTTACCGAAGCACAACGCCTGCCGACATCGTCCCTTGTGTGTGGATTGTATCGCTAATTGCACTGGGTGTTTCGGTAGTAACAGTTTTTGCCGCTGAAAGAATATCATCACGGAGAAAGAAAAAATGACTGAAATCACAGATTACATAGCGCCTGTTATGATACTTACGGTATTTGCATACGGCATTTTCCAAAGGACAGACATATTTGACGCATTCATCGAGGGAGCGGCCGAGGGACTGAAAACCACGCTTGACATTCTCCCTGCCCTTATCTGTCTTATGACCTGCATAGGAATGTTCAAGGCGTCGGGCTGTATGGAAATGCTAACAGCATTTATAAGTCCTGTTACGTCTTTTTTCGGCTTTCCGGACGAATGTACACCGCTTATATTCATTCGACCGCTTTCGGGAAGCGGTGCGTTATCGGTTTATGACAGTATAATCGCACAGTACGGCGCTGATAGTTTTGCGGGTCGTATTGCTTCAACAATGATGGGTTCAACCGAAACTACTTTTTACACTGTCGCCGTATATTTCGGAGCGGCTAAGATAAAGAAAAGTCGTTACGCAATTCCTGCGGCGCTGACAGGCGATACGATAGGTTGGATCGCATCTGCTGTGACGGTCAGGCTCTTGTTCTGATATAAAAAGCACGGTGAACAAATGCCACCGTGCTTTGTTTTGTATCAGTCTTTTACAATGTCGCACACATCGGCTCTCGTTACCTTTATCAAGTCATCGGGAGCAATGATAATCTGTGTGCCGAGTTTTCCTCCGCTGACTATAACCTTGTCAAAGTCCTTTATAGTGCTGTGATAAACTGTCTTGTACTGCTTCTTCATTCCTATCGGGGTGCATCCGCCTCGGATATATCCCGTAACTGCGTTAATATCCTTGACGTGTACCATTTCTATTGATTTCTCGCCGACCGCCTTTGCCGCTTTCTTCATATCAAGCTCAAGCGCTATCGGGATAGCAAATACATAGTAGTTTTTTGTCTTGCCCTCGGTCACAAGCGTCTTGAAAGTGCTTTCGTAAGGCTGTCCGAGCATATCCGCTATATGTACGCCGTCGATGAATTCATCACACTCGTATGTGTTGACCTCGTAATTTATTTTATTCTTGTCAAGTATACGCATTGCGTTGGTTTTGTTCTCTTTTTCCTTTGCCATATCAATTCTCCTTTACATCTGAGAGAATTTTAACGCATTTCACATAAAAAGTCAAGCGTTCAGTCAAGCAATGCGCTTATAGCCGGAAAAGGCTGTACGCTGCGTTTCAATATGCCGTGTATATAGGCAATGCAGATGCCGTAATTTGTTATCGGAACTCCTGCGTCTTTCGCACAGGCTATGCGGTACTTCATTTCACGTTCGGAAAGAGTGCATCCGCCGCAGTGTACTATCAGCTTATAACGGCTTAAATCTTCGGGAAAAGTGCCTCCCGATGAAAATTCAAATTCAAGCTGTTTGCCGGTGTATTTGTTTATCCAGGCAGGGAGCTTCATCGTGCCGATGTCGCCGCACTGCCTGTGGTGAGTGCATCCCTCCGAGATAAGTATCCTGTCGCCGTCACTTAGCTTGTCAAGCGCTGTAACGCCGTGTACGTTCGTTTCAAGGTCGCCCTTATAACGTGCCATAAGTATCGAGAATGATGTAAGCATCACATCGTCCGGGACTTCCTGCGAAACTCGTGAAAATACCTGGCTGTCAGTGATAACGATTTTCGGTTTTTCCGATAATTTTGAAAGGGTGGCAGTAAGCTCTGTTTCACGACAAACAGCGGATATTGCTCCAGCCTCAAGCACATCTCTTATCGTCTGCTGCTGAGGGAGTATGAGTCTGCCCTTAGGAGCGGCTTTATCTATAGGAACAACAAGTACGGCTATATCGCCCAGATTCAGCAGATCTCCGCAGATGCACATCTTTTCGTCTTTTACATCAAGCCTTGAGCCGATAAGCTCTTTCAGCTCGTAAATGTTTGTGCCGTTCAGTGCGTCTGTGTAGATAGTGTCATCGGTTTTCGGGGGAACGGTATCAAGCAGACCGCACTTGTTCATTACGGTTATATAAGGTATGTTCTGCTTTTTCAGCCTTTCGAGTATGGCGCTGTCAAAGTCGGATATGCCCTTTGTGCTGTCAACCACAAGCAGAGCAATATCTGTCTTGAACAGAACCTGATAACTCTTTCTTACACGCAGGCTTCCGAGGTCGCCCTCATCGTCAAGTCCCGGAGTGTCGGTTATCATAACGGGACCCAGCGGCAAAAGCTCCATTGCCTTTGAAACAGGGTCGGTCGTTGTTCCTGCAGTATCTGAAACCACAGCAAGCTCCTGCCCTGTTATAGCGTTTATAAGGCTGGATTTGCCTGCGTTGCGTCTGCCGAAAATTCCGATGTGTATGCGTTCTCCGCTCGGTGTTGAATTTAAACTCACCGGTTGCTCCTTTCTCAGTCGGTTTCTTAGAACCTGAAATCTCTCTGACCGTGAATAATGTTGTCGATATACTCGGTCGCCTTTGCTCTTACCTTTTCATTCGGGATGGTCGTAAGCTCTCTTGCGATAAGCTCCTCGCCGATTTTTCTTGTATCCTCCGATGCATAGTCGACAAGGTATTCCTTAAGCGTCATAAGGGCATTCGGGTGACAGCAGTTCTGTATCTGACCTGCCTTACACAGACTCATGAAGCGGTCGCCCGTTCTTCCCTCACGGTAGCAGGCTGTACAGAACGACGGGATGTATCCGAGCCTCATCAGCCAGTTTACTACCTCGTCAAGACTTCTGTTATCCGATACGTCAAACTGTGCCGAGTTTTCTTCCTCAGGCTCAGGTTCAGCGTAACCGCCGACGCTTGTTCTTGAGCCTCCGCTTATCTGCGAGATACCAAGATGCAGAACTCTTTCCCTTGACTTCTGGCTTTCTCTTGTGGAAACGATCATTCCGGTATAGGGAACGGCAATCCTAAGACAGGCAACTATTTTTGCGAATGTATCGTCTGTGATGCCGTTATCGAATTCATCGGGATCTATATCATCGGCACGTCTTACTCTCGGAACTGAGATAGTGTGAGGACCTACGCCGTGTACGGCTTCAAGATGCTCTGCGTGCATAAGAAGTCCCGCAAATTCATATCTGTAAAGCTCAAGTCCGAACAATGCGCCGATGCCTACATCGTCAATTCCGCCTTCCATCGCTCTGTCCATAGCCTCTGTGTGATAAGCGTAATTGTGCTTGGGTCCTGTCGGGTGCAGGCGCTCATAGCTCTCCTTGTGATAGGTTTCCTGGAACAGTATATATGTGCCGATTCCTGCCTCTTTCAGCTTTCTGTAGTTTTCTACCGTCGTAGCGGCAATGTTTACGTTTACTCTGCGGATAGCGCCGTTCTTGTGCTTGATGGAGTAAATAGTCTTGATACATTCGAGTATGTATTCAAGAGGGTTGTTCACAGGGTCTTCGCCTGCCTCTATGGCAAGTCTTTTGTGACCCATATCCTGTAATGCGATAACCTCCTGCCTTACCTCGTCCTGCGTCAGCTTTTTACGGCAGATATGCTTGTTCTTTGCGTGGTAAGGGCAGTAAAGGCAACCGTTCACGCAGTAGTTTGAAAGATACAGCGGAGCGAACATTACGATTCTGTTGCCGTAAAAGTCCTTCTTGATCTGCTCTGCGAGCTTATATATCTCCTCGTTCTTTTCGGGAATGTCGCAGTCGAGTAAAACCTCTGCCTCTCTGTGCGAAAGCCCTTTTCTGAGCTTTGCTTTTTCAAGAATGCTGTCGATAAGCTCGGCGTTATGCTTGTTTTCTTCGGCATATCTCAGCGTTTCTTCGATTTCCTCGTGGTTGATGAATTCCTCTGCTTTCAGAGATTTGGGATCGTAATTATACATATTTATTTCCTTTCGTTAAAAGAGGCATGGTCGCCCCTTGATTCGACTATTCTGTAGCCTGCGCCCTCGACACGTTTTTGCAGGCACATTCTGCACTGTGCGGATTCGTCGCCTGTGCAGATTTTGTTGTCATACAGCAGATATTTTTTTCTTACGTCTGTCGGTGACAGATTCGGCATTACAACGTTAGCACCGGCTTTAAGCGCAAGCTCTCTGCCTGTCGGATGAATCGTTCCTATCGCAGTAGTCGCAGGAAGCAGTACATCGGGCAGTGCAAGCCGCACAAGACCCAGCATAAACAGCGTAAGCTCAGCCGTTCCCTGCGGCTTATCGGCAAAAGGCGTTGCGTGGTGCGGTATAAAAGGGCCTATCCCCACCATTTCGGGCTTCAGTTCTTCTAAAAACAGCATATCATCGGCAAGATTTTCAGCCGTCTGATAAGGAGAGCCTACCATAAAGCCTGCCCCTGTCTGATAGCCGATTTTTTTAAGCGTCCTAAGACAATCCTGTCTGTGCTTTGCCGAAAGACCGGGCGGATGGAGCTTTGAATAATGCTCGTAATCGGCGGTTTCGTGGCGCAACAGGTATCTGTCCGCACCGCTTTCAAAATATCTGCGGTAGCTTTCTTCGCTTTTTTCGCCTATCGAAAGCGTTACAGCGCAATCGGGAAAATCACGCTTTATCGAACAGACAATATCGCATATCATATCATCACTGTAATAAGGATCTTCTCCGCCCTGTAGTACAAACGTTCTGAAGCCAAGTTCATAGCCTGCCTTACAGCAATCAAGTATCTGCTCCTTGCTGAGCCTGTAGCGCTCTGCCTGCTTGTTACTGCATCGTATTCCGCAATAATAACAGTCGTTTTTACAGTAGTCGGTAAATTCTATCAGACCTCTGATATAAACATCCTTGCCGTAATATTTTTCACGGACGCTGCGTGACAGTTCAAAGAGATAATCACGCACTGCGTCCCTGTTTTCGATAAGGGATACATATTCGCCTTTTTCGAGGTGGTGTGTGCTGTACAGCTTTGATACCAGTTCTTTAAGTTCTTCGGTTTTGCTCAATCGTCCGCCTCCTTTTCCTTTAAACAATCTGCAGGAAGCTTCTGATAGATAGTCTTTGAGGTAACGCCCTTCAATGCGCCGAGCTTACCCGACAAAGTGTTTATCACATCCTGCGGTGCGTCAATGGCAACGCTGATGATAGAAACGCCTGCCTTTTCATAAGGTACTCCCATCCTGCCGATAATGTAATGAGCACACTCGTGCAGATACTCGTTCAGCTTTGATACCGAAGAGGACTCGGATACGACTATTCCTATAAGTGCTACTCTGCTCTCACAATTCATTTAATCACCTTTTTCCCGTTTAAAATAAAAATGAGCCGTGCAAGGCACAGCTCTATCTTAAAATCATAAAATCATAAAAATAGTAAAACAAAAACCGCCTTGCTTTTCTGTCAGAATAATCTTTCAGATCAGTCAGGTTTATAAAATTGTAGATATTTTGCCGTTCGGTGAAAGAAGCAAATCTCGCACCTTACGGTATGCGTATTAATTATAACGCAGAATACGGATAAAGTCAATATCGGTACGGCTTTATCCGCATTTTGCACTAAAAGTCAAATGTTATTTATGCACTCTGACAAATATCAGTCGTGTCTGGGACTAGCACTGATGTGCTGAATAGCCTGAATAATGGCAACATCAAGATCTACCGAGGGCTGATTTTCAAGCTCCTGCTTTATGCGTGTGAAAACCTGTCCGTTTACTGTGCTGACATATTTCGGCGTCAGGCGGTTAAGAGCATACGCTTTCATATCCTCAAGGCAGAGCTCGCACTTACAGCAGTTGTAATCTCTGAGCAGTTCCGAAAGCCTTTCGTCAACGTAGTGTTCCATCATATTTATAATCATAATATGTTTCCTTTCACATTGATAAAGAGATTTGAATTCTTTTTTACATTTTATCACATTTTTCCCGTACAGTCAATAGAATTATGATAATTCCGCACATATTTAAATATACTCCGTAAAATTTTTCCGTTGACGGCTGTGTTATATTGACAAACCGCCTTGTCGAGTGTATAATATAAAAGAATGTAAACTAAAATATGACAATAGGCTGATAACGTGCTTTACGTTTGGCTTGATATACAGACCCGGCGGTATGCCGTATTTTAAGCAATACAGCCCGTTTACTCAAAAACGAAAGGAAAAAGCATTTTACATGGGATTACTTACAAAAATATTCGGTAACTATTCCGAAAAAGAAATCAAGAGAATAATTCCGATAAAGGATAAGGTTCTTGAGCTTGAATCGAAATATTCTCCGATGACCGACAGCGAGCTTAAGGCGCAGACTCCCGCACTGAAGGAAAGACTTGAAAACGGTGAAACACTAGATGATATCCTCCCCGACGCATTTGCCGTATGCCGTGAGGCTATGTGGAGAGTTCTCGGCATAAAGCCTTATCCCGTACAGATACTCGGCGGTATTATTCTTTTCCAGGGACGTATTGCAGAGATGAGAACAGGTGAAGGTAAGACCTTCGTTGCCGCACTTCCCTCTTATCTTGTTGCGCTCAGCGGCAAGGGCGTACACGTTGTAACGGTAAACGACTACCTTGCAAAGCGTGACGGTGAAATGATAGGCCGTGTACACAGATTCTTAGGTCTTACCGTGGGACTTATACTTCACGATATGAAAAACGACGACAGAAGAAAGTCGTATAACTGTGATGTAACATACGGTACAAACAACGAATTCGGCTTTGACTATCTGCGTGACAATATGTGTATTCACAAGCAGGACAAGGTACAGCGTGAATTCAATTTCGCTATTGTCGATGAGGTCGACTCGATACTTATTGATGAAGCGAGAACTCCTCTTATCATTTCGGGACCCGGAGATAAGTCCACCGACCTTTATCAGAAGGCAAACAGACTTGCGTTACAGTTAAAGCCGTTCACGGTAATCGACCTTGACAGCAAGGAAGATCAGGATCAGTTTGACGGCGATTATATCATAGACGAAAAGGCAAAGAACGCTACTCTTACCCAGCGTGGCGTTAAAAAAGCGGAAGCATATTTCGGCGTAGAAAACCTTATGGATGCCGAAAATATGACGCTTTTACACCATGTCAACCAGGCTATCAAGGCGGTAGGCGTAATGAAGCGTGACGTTGACTATGTTGTAAAGGACGGCGAAATAGTAATCGTTGATGAATTTACAGGACGTCTTATGTTCGGACGTAGATTCAACGAGGGCTTACACCAGGCTATCGAGGCAAAGGAAGGCGTAAAGGTTAAAAACGAGAGCAAGACGCTCGCTACTATTACATTCCAGAACTTCTTCAGACTGTACGATAAGCTGTCCGGTATGACAGGTACGGCTATGACGGAAGAAGCCGAATTCAGACAGATTTATGCACTTGACGTTATAGAGATACCTACCAACAAGCCTATAGCAAGAATCGACCACGAGGATCAGGTATATAAGAACGAAGAGGGCAAGTACAAGGCGGTAATCCGTCAGATTGAAGAATGCCACGCCAAAGGTCAGCCTGTACTGGTCGGCACTATCACGATCGAGAAGTCCGAACTGCTTTCCTCTATGCTCAAGAAGAAAGGCATAAAGCACGAGGTGCTGAACGCAAAGAATCACGAGCGTGAGGCTGAAATTGTTGCACAGGCAGGTAAGAAGGGTGCGGTTACTATCGCAACCAACATGGCAGGTCGTGGTACGGATATTATGCTCGGCGGTAACGCAGAGTATCTCGCAAAGGCAAGAATGAGAAAAGAAGGCATGGACGAGGCTCTCATAAATGAGGCTACAGGCTTTGCCGAAACAGATAACGAAGATATTCTCAACGCAAGAGAAACGTATATCAAGTACAATGCGGAATATAAGGCCGCAATAAAGGACGAGGCTGAGGAAGTAAGACAGGCAGGCGGTCTGTTCATACTGGGTACAGAGCGTCACGAATCACGCCGTATCGACAATCAGCTGAGAGGTCGTGCAGGCCGTCAGGGTGACCCCGGCGAAAGCCGCTTCTTCATTTCGCTTGAGGACGATCTTATGCGTAAGTTCGGCGGCGAAAAGGTGCAGAGCGTAATGCAGACGCTCGGTATCGAGGACGATGTACCGATTGAAAACGGATTCCTCACAAAGACTATCGAGTCCTCACAGCGTAAGGTCGAGGGCAGAAACTTCTCTATCCGTAAGAACGTACTTGACTTTGACGATGTAATGTCACAGCAGCGTATGACGATTTATTCACAGCGTGCCAAGGTGCTTGACGGTGAAGATGTCAGCGACTATGTAAAGAATATGATAAAGGAAACCATCGAGGAGAATGTCAAGACATACTGCTCCGATGATTATCCTGAAAACTGGAATCTTATCGGTCTGCGTGAGCATTTTGCAAATATGCTTACAAAGGAAGATGACTTCAACTATACTACGGACGATCTCAATACAATTGACCGCAAGGATATTGTAAAGCTCCTGCAGGAAAGAGCGGACGCTCTTTATGCCGAGCGTGAAGAAATGTTCGGCACTGAAAATATGCGTGAGATTGAGCGTATCTGTCTGCTGAAGGTCGTTGACACCAAGTGGATGGATCATATCGACGCAATGGAGGAACTTAAGCGAGGCATCTATCTCAGAAGCTACGCACAAAGAGATCCCGTTGTCGAATACCGTATTGAAGGCTTCGCAATGTTCGATGAGATGATTGCCGCTATCCGTGAGGATACTGCAAGACTTGTCCTTACCGTCAAGGTAAGGATAGAAGAACCGCTTGAGCGTGAACAGGTAATGAAGCCCGACGCTGAAAACGCAGGTTCTCACACGACCGTAAAGAAATCCGCTTCGGAAAAGGTTGGAAGAAACGATCCCTGCCCCTGCGGAAGCGGTAAAAAGTATAAGAAATGTTGCGGTAAGGACGAATAATTACGGTAACAGTGCTGTTTCAGCTTGTGTTCATAAAACGGACGCAAGCTGAACGCTTTAATACGACAAACGGCATAAATTATCAAAGCTTACAATGAAAGGAACTCGAAATGGCTGAGATCAAAGCATTCAGAGGACTGAGATTTACCGACAAGGCAGGAAGCACAGGCGAGGTGTGCTGTCCCCCCTACGATATTATCAGCCCCGAACAGAAAAAGCAGTATTTGGCTGAAAACCCCCACAATATCATAAGGCTTGAATTGCCGAAAACGGCTGAGGATACCGATGAGGCATACGGCAAGGCAAGAGCGTATCTCAACGAGTGGCTTGACGAAGAAATTCTGAAGTGTGACGAAAAGCCTTCAATATATATCTATGAGATGGTGTTTGACGCACTCGGTTCAAGCTACAGTGTAAAGGGATATGTTTCGCTTGTAAAGCTGGAGGAGTTCTCAAAGGGAATAATTCTTCCCCACGAGGAAACGCTCTCAAAGGCCAAAGAGGACAGGTTCAACCTTATGTGTGCTACCGGATGTAATTTCAGCCAGATATACTCGTTATATATGGACGATGACAGCAAGGTATTCACGCTTATAGACAATGCAAGCAAGGGCGTTCCCGACAAGCAGTTCACCGATCCCGACGGAGTTACACACAAGCTGTGGTGCGTAAGCGATGAAGCATTTATCGCAGACCTTGCATCAAAAATGGCTGACAAGAAGTTATATATTGCCGACGGTCACCACCGCTATGAAACGGCGCTCCGTTACAAGAAATTCGTTGCAGAAAACAAGCAGGATGTCGGCACTTCCGAATATGTTACGATGATGCTTGTTAATATGGAGAACAGCGGACTTGTAGTATTCCCTACTCACAGAATCGTAAGGGATCTTGAAAACTTTGATGTAAACGCTGTTATTGAAAAGTCGAAGGATTATTTCGATATTGAAACCAATCTTTCACGCACAGACAGCACAGCAAAGCTTGACAAGGCTTACAAGGACGGCAAGAAGGCATTCGTTCTCTACTGTGACGGCAAGTATACGCTTATGACATTAAAGGATACCTCCCTTATGGAAAAGCTAATGCCGACTGCAAGCAAGGCACTGCGTGAGCTTGATGTCAGCGTACTTCATACGCTTGTGCTTGAGAGAATTTTCGGCATAGATAAAGAAAATATGGCAAATCAGAAGAACCTTACATACACAAGAGTTCTTGACGAGGCTATTGAAGCTGTAGACAATGGCAGTGCCGATTGTTCATTTATACTTAACCCCACCAGAGTTTCCGAGATAAGAGATGTTGCGCTTGCAGGCGAAAAGATGCCTCAGAAGTCAACATATTTCTACCCCAAACTCACAACAGGACTTGTTATGAACAAAATTTTTGACTGATTAAAGGAGAAAAACAATGCTCGCTCGTGAATGCAAAAAGGAACTTACAGAACACATTATCCCTTTCTGGGACAGCCTTGAAGATAATGATAACGGCGGTTTCTACGGTTATGTAGGAAACGACCTTACTCTTGATAAAAACGCTCCCAAGGGCGTAATACTTCACTCAAGAATACTCTGGTTCTACTCAAACTGCTATCTTGTGTTAAAGGATCAGAACTGCCTTAAAAAAGCAAAGCACGCTTATGAATTCCTTTCAAAATATTGTGTTGACAAGGAAAACGGCGGTGTATACTGGATGATGAATGCAGACGGCACGGTAAACGACAGTATGAAGCACACATATTGCCAGGCATTTTTCATCTACGCTATGTCAAGCTACTATGACGCATCTAAGGATAAAGCTGCTTTGGAGCTTGCTCTTGATGTGTTCGCTACGGTTGAGGAAAAGTGCCGTGACGATGTCGCATATCTTGAGGCATTCTCAAAGGACTGGAACATTATCCCGAATGACGCACTTTCCGAAAACGGTCTTATGGCTGACAAAACAATGAACACTACCCTGCACGTTATGGAGGCTTATACCGAGCTTTACAGAGTAAGCAATGACAAGCGTGTGCTTAAGGCTCTGCGTTTTACTCTTGAGATTACGCTTGACAAGATTTACGATAAGAACGGTGGAAAGCTGTTCGTATTCTTCGATAAAAATCTTAACGAAATAGGCGATATTTACTCATACGGTCACGATATTGAAGCTACCTGGCTTATCGACAGAGCCTGCGATGTTATCGGTGACGAGCATCTTTCAAAGAGATGTGCCGAGATGAACAAGGTAATCGTCAAGAACATTGCCGACAGGGCTTTATCGAACGGCAGGCTCAATAACGAGGTTGAACACGGTGTTGTGAACACATGGCATATCTGGTGGGTACAGGCAGAGGGCGTAGTTGGTTTCTGCAACGCTTATCAGAGATACGGCGACGCAAGATACCTTGAGATTTCACGCACTCTCTGGAACTATATCAAGGATAAGATGATAGACAAGCGTCCCGGCGGCGAATGGCATTCACAGCTTGACGATAACGATCAGCCCGCAGACTTCAAGCCGGTCGTAGATCCGTGGAAATGCCCCTACCATAACGGAAGAATGTGCTTAGAGATAATTTCTCGTATGTAATCGAAAGGATTCCCCCTATGTCTGTTTCAAACAGAATTTTTAAAGCAGCGGCTTTATTTTCGGCTGCAGCGATAGCAATAGTATCATCCGGCTGCAGCGGCGACCCCGTAAAGCAGGAGATTGTCACCTCGATAACCGATCAGGTACAGTTTTCGTACGAAACCGCCAAAGCTCAGTATATGACTATCGAAGAAGAAGCGAAAATTCCCGCAAACCTCGACTATGCTCAGTCGCAGTCATATTATGCTCCTGTTTCAGGTAAGATAAAGACCAACAATATATCGAAAAATATGAAGGTCAAAAAAGGCGATGTGCTTATTGCTCTCGACACTACTGAGCTTGACTTTCAGATAAACGACCAGGAAATGAAGGTCGCCGCTATGGCGGACGGCATTGACAAGGGCTACGCTCAGATTGAACTGGACAAGCTTAAAGAACAGCGGGAAGGTGCAGTTGTTACCGCACCGTATGACGGAGTAATTGCAGAATGTTGTTATTCAGCAGTTGGAACAAATATTGAGCAGGGCACGCTACTCTGCCGTGTTGCTGTGCTGGAATCAATATTCGTGTACAATTCCCAGGGTGCAGGAAAGAATCTGCGTTTCGGTATGGATGTTGACCTTGTAATCAATGACGTTGACTATACGGGAACGGTGACCGCCGCTCCCGACACAGCTCCCTCGGACGCAAGCAAGGACGCCACAAAATACTGTGCAGTTGCCCTGTCCGATGACAGCTTAAAAAAATTGATAAACGATAACAACGGTATCACCGCAGTAGATGCCGGCTGGGCTACTATTCACGCAATAACAACAAAACGTGTGAACGTGCTTGCCGTACCCGAAAAAGCAATAAAGAAGGACGGCACAAAGACATATTGCAGTGTTCTGCAAGGCAACGAAAAGTACGACCTTTATGTTGAAGTCGGTGTGACAGCAGGCGGCTACACCGAGATACTCAGCGGACTTAATGAGGGTGATGTGGTAGTCCTCTCGGAATCAACAGGCAACGGCTCTGACAATAACAACAAAAATGATAAAAACAATAAAGATGATAATGCAGATGATATACAGGACGAAAATAATGACAACCGCAAGCCGTGGAACGGCGACAAGCCCGAAGATATGCAGTTTCCTGACGATCAGAACGACTGATATGTAAAAAATAATGCCCGGTCAACGACCGGGCAATTTTTATAGCTTTGTAACAATATCATAAAATCCGTTCAGATCTTTTACAGTAAATTTCTGACCGAAATCACGGTTGTTATTATATCTGTCGATATACACGGAGGTACAGCCGAAGTCGTTTGCTACCAGCACGTCTTTTCTTTCATCACCGATAAATATCATTTCATCGGGTTTTATACCGAAATAAACGGCAATATCGACAATCCCCTTTATGTTCGGCTTACGGTATCTGCATGAGGTTGACGAAACATAAAGATCGAAAAGCGGCATAAGCTCAGGAAAATAGCTTTTGTGCAGTTCGTCGGGCATTCCCGTTGCGACATCGGTAAGTGTGGCAATCTTTATGCCTCTGTCACGCAGTTTTTGCAACACAGGGACGGTTTCGGGATATGTGTATGCCTTAAGCGGAAAAGCCTCGAAAAAGCAATAAGCGATTTTCTCAGGCGAAATATCCACACCCCATTTTCTGACTATCTCACCGAATATCCTTTCGTAAGAATAATCAGCCTCACGGAATTTTATCGAGGGATTGTAGCCACGCAGTATTTCCATCCCGTCCGCTATATTCTTTTCGGTAAGCTGCGGCAGCAGCTTTTCACAAACGTGCAAAAAACCGTTTTCATAATAATCGACCCATATGCACGGCATACCCTTATATTCCATAAGCGTGCCGCCTATGTCAAATACGGCTGACTTAATCATAACTGCCTCCGAAAATAATTATTCAAGCTCTGCTACCGTAACTCCGGCTTCGCCCTCGCCGTATGCACCGTCACGGAACGATTTGACGTGGGGATTCTTACGCAGGTACTGCTGTACCGCAGAACGCAGAGCACCTGTTCCCTTGCCGTGAATAATAGTGATGACGGAAATTCCGCTGAGAAGACAGCTGTCTATAAAGCGGTCTACCTCCATTACGCCGTCATCGCCGAGCATACCTCTTATATCAAGTTCCATTCCGCTCTTGCGTGAGAAGTTACTTACCAGCTTCTTTCCGACCTTAGATGGTGTCGGCTGTTTCTTGCTCTCTTTCTTTTCTTCCACAAGGCGAAGATTTTCAAGCTTTGTCTTGGTTTTCATAGCACCGACCTGAACAAAGCACATATTCTTTGAATCGGGCAGTCTTAGCAGCGTTCCCTCTTTATTGAGATCCGCAAGACGTACCGTATCACCGACCTTGAGCGGTCTTGGCAGAACATAATGATCTATCTTCTTCTGCATTATCGGGTTTGCTGTATCATACATTCCGTTCACAGATGAGTTGATATGTAAACGGGCGCCCTTGACCTTCTGTGCAAAATCGGCACTTTCCTTCTGCTTTCTGAGCCTTTCAAGTTCTTCAAGCATAAGGTCGCCCTGAAAACGCACCTCTTCGATTATGCTTGCCGCCTTGCTTCTGACGTCCTGAAGTTCTTTTTCCTTGTCCTTTTCAAGCTGATCACGCTCGGCTCTGAGCTGTTCTGTGATTTCCTTTGATTTCTTCTGTTCCGCCGCCGCAGAGCTTTTCAGCTTTTCGAGCTCCTGCCTTGTCTTTTCGAGAGATTGAACAACTTCTTCAAATCGCTTGTCCTCTGTGCTGACAAGCTCCTTTGCGTTGTCGATTATATCACTGCTTATGCCGAGCTTTGAGGATATGGCAAAGGCGTTTGATTTACCCGGCATACCTACAATTACTCTGTATGTCGGTCTTAAGGTCTTTATATCAAACTCGCAGGACGCATTTTCAACGTTGTCCGTCTTTATTGCGTACATCTTGACTTCCTGGTAGTGAGTAGTAGCTATCACCTTGCAGTCACGTTTTCTGAATTCATCAAGGATAGATACCGCAAGCGCTGAGCCTTCAACTGGGTCTGTACCCGAACAAAGCTCATCGAGCATAATAAGCGACTTCTCATCAGCTGTACGGAGAATCCTTGCAATATTCGTCATATGTGACGAGAATGTAGACAGGCTCTGTTCGATGCTCTGCTCATCGCCTATATCCACATACAGTTCATCAAACATACCGATAACGCTGTTTTCACTTGCAGGTATCATCATGCCGCACATTGCCATAAGCACAAGCAGACCTGCGGTTTTGAGAGAAACCGTCTTACCGCCGGTGTTCGGACCGGTTACGATAAGCGATGAATAATCGTTTCCAAGTTCAAGCGAGATAGGCACTACCTTATCCTTGTCGATAAGCGGATGCCTTGCCTTTATCAGATTGAAGCAAGGCTTGTCGGTTATGACAGGGGTCACTGCTTTCATCTTTGCGCCGAGATTTGCTTTGGCAAAATAAATTTCGAGCGTCAGCACTATCTCATAATCGTTTATCATCGGCTCGGCAAAGCTGCCGACAAGCTCCGACATTTCCTTTATGATACGCTCGATTTCCTTTTGCTCCTCTATCTGAAGTACCCTTATCTCATTGTTGGCTTCGACTACCGCCATAGGCTCAATGAACAGCGTTGCTCCCGTTGCGGATGTATCGTGTACAAGACCGCTTATCTCGCTCTTGTATTCGGTTTTTACGGGTACGACAAATCTTCCGTCACGCATTGTGACAAGGCTTTCCTGAAGATATTTCTGAGTTGACTGACTCTTTATCAGCTTATCAAGCCTTTCTCTTACGGCAAGGCTCTTACGCTGTATCGAACGGCGTATCGCCGCAAGCTGAGGGCTTGCACTGTCAGCAAGCTCTTCTTCTGATATGATAGCGTTGGTTATCATATTTTCAAGGTGCTTGTTTACGCTGAGTTGCTCGAAATATTCGGTAAGCGAGGTCTGAATGCCGCTGCACTGTGAATACCAGTCGTCAAGACCGGATACTTCACGCAGGAACATTCCTATATCCATAAGCTCCCTCAGCGACAGCGATGAGCCTTGCTGTGCCCTTTTTGCACCAAAGCAGATATCCTTTATATTATAGAATTTCGGCGTACCGAATTTTGATGACAGCGTGAATGCGTCGTCCGTCTTTGCTATTTCCGTTCTTACCGTGTCTATATCGAATGACGGCTTTATCTTCTTTATGCGTTCCCTGCATACATCACAGTATGCGTTTTGCGAGAGCAGGTCAAGAATCTTGTCCAGCTCCAGCTTTTTATAGTCTTTTTTCATATTTATATCCTTTATATCTATGTTTCTATTACGATGTTTTTGTAATAATCAAGCGTAGGAAACGATCTGTTCAGCTGTGACAGCAGATAGAATTCCGCAATTGCGGAAAACAGCTTTTCGTTTTCCTTTGAGATTCTGAAACGGTACATTTTGTCTGTATCCGAATATGCAACATATCTCAGCGTATGAAGAAGCGTAGGGTTGAGCGCAAATGCGTTTTTTTCAAGCAGTTCTGTGTGCTCCTCGTAGCAGTCCAAGCAGTAAATCACGCCCTCGACCGGCAAGAACATCATAGTATCGCTCTGATATGCTATACATTCACGACACGCTCTTAGATCCGGCATAAATCCTATCCTTGACAGAAACCTGAACTCGAATATCGCTTTTATAAAACGAAGCGGCAGCTTCTGCTTTTCAAGCTGAAAATATGTCATGCAGGTAAAGCGGAGCAGATCTGAATGTTCTTCTTCCGATGTTGCACAATATTTTATTATATCGGCAAAATATGCCGCAAGCGAGAGCGCCTCAATATCCGCAGATATATTATAGAAGCTGCATATCGGCTCTGCGCTGTTAAGCGTATATCCTTTACTGCTGCGACTGACGCAGAATGTTGCATAACTGAAAAGCGATGCGGCACCCGAATTCTTTCCGCCTATCTTCTTTGCGCCGTGCGCCATAACCTCTATCATTCCGAGCTTGTCAGTGAACAGGTCAAGAAAACAGCTGTTCTCGCCTATAATGCGCTGCCCGATAACAAGCCCTTTCAGCGTAATAAGCATTGAACAGCTACTCCTTTTGATTATATATCAGTCGGCTTTAAGTCCGAAGTCGGCAATGTCGGATTCTCTGTTTCTCCAGTCCTCTTTTACCTTTACCCATATCTGCATATTGACCTTACAGCCGAAATAGTCCTGCATATCTTCTCTTGCCTCAGAGCCTATCTTTTTAAGCATTGAGCCCTGCTTTCCGATAATCATGCCCTTGTGCGACGCTTTTTCGCAGACGATGACTATGCCTATATCGACAATCTCCTTGCCGTTAGGCTTCTGCCTTACCTCCATCGTTTCAACATAAACGGCTGTTCCGTGCGGGATTTCCTCGTTCATATTTCTGAGTATCTTTTCACGGACAATTTCCGCAAGCCATACCTTTTCAGCCTGGTCGGTCGGAAGCTCATCGTCAAAATAATGCGGCGACAGCTTTACATATCTGTCGATTACAGGCATTATTTCTTCAACGCCTATCCTCTGCCTTACGCTTATCGGAATTATCTCCTTGAAATCATACAGCTCGCTGTATTCCTTTATAAGCGAAAGAAGCTCGGACTTGTCCTTTACTAAATCGACCTTGTTTATAAGCAGAACGACATCTGTCTTTCTGTCCTTGAAGCTGTCTATCAGATTATGCTCTATCGGAGAAATCTTCTTGGTAGCGTCTGCCATCATAAGTATCACGTCAACATCGGTCACGCTCTCTCTTATGGATTTGAGCATCTGATCCGACAGCTTGTTCTTTGCTTTATGCATACCGGGCGTATCTATAAACACATACTGCGTTTCGCCTTTTGTAAGTACGCCGTTTATTCTTGTTCTTGTTGTCTGCGGTTTATCACTGACTATTGCAATTTTTTCGCCGACAAGATAGTTTGTGAGCGTTGACTTACCCGCATTGGGTCTGCCAGCAATAGCGACGAAAACTGATTTTGGATTATTCATTTATTCATTTTTCCTTTGATATTTCTTTTCTTTCCTTTTGAAACAAACAAAAATGCAAGGCAGGCAAAAGCCGCAAGCATAGCGAGATTCCATATGTCACCCGTAAAAAATCTGAATATAAGAACAAATTTTTCCGTGTTCCAGAAAAGTATTATACCGATTATGACCGCAGCAATTGCGGTAACAAATACTGCGCCTGCGGCAACGTCTTTTCCGACCTTTGCGAGCGCCGAATAGCCGGGCGAAACCTTGTCTATAACTACCTCTATAGCCGTATTCATCATTTCGGCGGAAATAACCGTCACGCAGGTGATTATCAGTAATATGAACTGTTCCTTTGTAAAATCATAAAATTGCGACAGATACAACACACACATAGTTGCAACAATGTGTATACGCATATTCATCTCATGACTGATACAGAACCATATTCCTCTTGCCGCATATTTAAAGCTGTTTCCTAGTCTTTTAAACACTTTGACCTCTTTTTATTCCCGTGTGATCTTAAGGTTGTTCAGCACAAGGTCTTGCAGCTCAAGCATCACCTTTTCACCGTCTGGATCGTCCTCGTGATCGTATCCGAGAAGATGAAGAGTTGAATGCGTAGCTAAAAAACCGACCTCTCTTATCAGCGAATGTCCGTATTCAATAGACTGCGCATGGGCTTTTTCCATGGAAATAACGATATCCCCGAGCATATATGCGCCGTTTTCGGGGTTTACGTCATACTCGTCATACGCGCCGAGCGGAAACGAGATAACGTCCGTTACTTTGTTCTTGTCACGAAACTCTTTATTGATGCGTTTTATCCGCTCGTTGTCAACAAGCGTTACCGATACGTCTGCGTCACCGACAAAATCCGTAACTCTGAGCGTTTCCGCAATGCACTTTCTGATAACGGTGCGCAGTCCGTTAGGCACTTCTATTGCTTTCTGATTGTTCCTGAACGACATATATATTTTAGGTGTTTTCTTCTCAGACATTTTTACTTTCCTCATTTAAAAGCGGTCAGCTTTTCTTTCTTTCATTGTACTGCTCATAGGCTTTTACTATATCCTGTACAAGTCTGTGACGCACTACGTCCTTTTCCGTAAAACGGTTTATTGCAATATCGTCTATATTCTTCAGAATTTTTGTAGCTTCTACAAGTCCCGAACGTCTTGAATCCGGCAAATCTATCTGTGTAACGTCACCCGTTATGACCATCTTGCTGTTAAAGCCCAGTCGGGTCAGAAACATCTTCATCTGCTCGGGAGTTGTGTTCTGCGCCTCGTCAAGAATGATAAAGCTGTCGTCAAGCGTTCTTCCTCGCATATATGCAAGCGGAGCGACTTCTATACAGCCTCGCTCCATATTACGCTGAAACGCTTCAGACCCCATCATATCGAAAAGTGCGTCATACAGCGGACGCAGATAAGGATCGACCTTGTTCTGAAGATCGCCCGGCAGAAATCCGAGCTTCTCGCCCGCCTCCACAGCGGGACGTGTAAGAATTATACGTTGCACCTCGTGCGCCTTGAACGCTCTTACCGCAAGCGCTACCGCAAGATAAGTCTTGCCTGTACCGGCAGGACCTACACCGAATACGATCGTATTCTTTTTTATACTGTTCACATATTTCGACTGTCCGACCGTCTTTGCCTTTATCGGCTTTCCTGTATGGCTGACACAGATACAGTCCGAGGAGAGCGTCTGCATTTCCTCGCTCTTGCCCTCGTTTATCATTGAGATCGCATACCTTACGCTCTGCTCTGTCGGTATCTCGCCTTTTTCCACGGAAGCGACAAGCGTATTTATGACCTGCTGTGCGTTATCGACAGCATTTTCTTCGCCCTTTATGCGTATTTCGTCATCACGGCTGTATATCGAAACCTTGTATTCCTTTTGTATAATATTGATATTACTGTCAAAATCGCCGAAAACTTCGTGGATCCGGCTCATATCCTGAATATTAACAGCTTTTTCTGTCATTTATTGTGATATATTCCTTTCACATTTTAGAAATTTATCTATACTATGATAGTATACCACATTCCGGACTTTATTTCAATACAAATTTACGTCAAATCAATATAAAACGGTAATCGGCTGCTTTACTCCGATATAACGTTCAACCTTATATTTTATTGCCATTTTAATTCCCTTTTCGTCTGTTGTAACTTTTTTTTCATCGGACAATATCTTACAGTCGGAAAGGAAATTATCTTCATAATCCTTTTTCTGCTTTTCAAGCTGTGACATTATATCACGGGCGGTATATCTTATCGTTTCCTCTTTCATTTTCGTATACACACCCTGCTTGTATTTATACGGGGTATCTGCGCCGAAAATGCTGATATTATAAGTATCCTCACTGTATGTGAAACCGCTCATATTATCTGCGTTATAATGTTCCCACGGGAGCGGCAAAGCGTAAGAGCCGAACATAAGATATGTGGAATAATACTTTTCGTCTGTCGGTATCTTCCGTGTCTGTTCAAACGGCAGATAGAATTCTTCTGTCTGTTCGCACTCGGCTTTAAGCAAACCGTCAGCGTGAACATATACGATTCTTCCGCCGTTATCATTCACCGTTCCGCTTATAAGAAGCTGACCTTTGGCAACTCCGCTTCCGACTGTGGTTTGTAGTTTGCCCTTATAGATCTCTGTGTATACGAGTTGTCCGTCATAATCGCTTACAACATTGCATGGTGTATTTATCGGGATATCGGCTTTCGGCGGATCGTTTGTTTCGGCTGTTTTTATATATACCCTGCTCCCCTCGCGTTCAACGCTTATCCATGACAGATCTTTCAGCCGTGACATAGCCGACAGCTCGCACACCTTTGTGTCAAATGATTTTGTGCCACAGCCCGGTAAAAGTCCGTTGTCTTCCATAACTGCGGCAATCTCGGCATCGGAAAGACGCTCGTTTCCCTCAATATCTATCTTCCACACAAACTGCGACAAGAATACGATAACGGCGCAACAGCACAATGTTCCTGCTACAAGTCCCCAGCGCCTGCGGTACGGATACAGACGAAACGCAAGTCCTTTCCGCTCAGACACCCTGAGCCTTACCCCGTTTTTTCGTGCGATCCTGCTCATTTTAAGATAGCAACCGGGTTTTACTACAGCAGTAAAGCCTGACGTCTGCTGTGTAATTGCATATATCTGTATATCCTCTGATATAAGGCAGCTGATGAATTTCTCCTGAAATCCGCCTATGCCCGCTACCGTGATATATGTTGCGGGAAAACCTGCTTTCGTTTTTCTTTTATTCTTTTTGTATTTCTTCATGGTTCCTCCGCATCGCATCCTGCATTTTCTTCAAAGCCTACTGAATGTATCCTGCCGTATATCTTAACGCTGTCCGTGCCGAAGTTCTTTAATCTCAGCTCCAGTCCGACTATTCTGATAAGTCCGCAAGGTATCTCAAGCTCTATCATATTATCGCCGAATCCCGTGACCTTTCTGCAGCACTCTATTTCAATAAAAGTGTTATCCTTTATAGTTGCATAGGAATGCCTGCGTGTCTTGCTTTTCAACTGTTCATATCTGCCTGCAAGTTTGTTCACATTCATTTTTCTCCGCTCCTTTCATATAATCTATATGCGGGTCCGGATAAAAAAGAAGTGAGGCGTTTATGAAAAGAAAAAAAGCGGTTATTATATTTGCGGCATTATCAGCGCTTATCATCGGTATACTGCTCGTTGCCGACAGTGCCGGTACAGCTGAAACAATAAAACGATGTATATATATTTGTCTCGACAGCCTGATACCGTCGCTGTTTTGCTTTATGGTGTTTTCGTCGCTGCTGATAAAGAGCGGCATAGGCGAAATCATGTTCACTCCGTTATGGTACATAATGAAATTTGTACTTCATCTTGACAGAAAGATGTTCGGCATTTTTATGTTAAGTCAGTTCGGCGGTTATCCTATAGGGGTGAAACTTCTCAGCGAATTTACCGACGGTAGTAAGGAATGCGATAAGCGGTGCAACACGGCGCTGTGCTATTGCTATAACAGCGGTCCTGCATTCGTTATCGGCATTGTCGGCATTGGAATATACGGCGACATAAAAGCAGGGCTTATAGTATTTTTGTCGTGCCTTGCGGCAAATTTTACCGCCGCCGTGATCATAAACATATACTTCAAGCCCGTAAACGACAGCGCCGTGCGGCTCTCATTGAAAGCGAAAGATGTTACAGCGTGCATTTCGGGAGCGGCAAAAGCATTGATGAACATTGCGCTTGCAATTCTTCTCTTCAATACCGCAACAGAGCTTGCAGACTTTGTGATCGGGACTCTTACAGGCAGTGAATTGCCGTATATAATAAAAGCCGTAACCGAAATCACCAATATTAAAAATTCAGGTGCGGTCTGTTCTCTGCCGGTAGTTACTGCGTTGATTTCTTTCGGGGGATTGTGTGTTATTTATCAACTGTATACTTTATCGGCATTCAGGATAAATATGTTGCGTTTTATAGTGTCAAGAGCGGTTATATCAGCAAATGCGGCGCTGATATGTTATATAATCGTATGTATCAGCGGATATAACACCACGGTAAATGTATTCGCATATGCGACAGATACACTTATAAGCGACCCGCTGTTACTTCTGTGCATTGCGGGAATGACATTTATTCTGCTCAAAAACACCGAGAGATCAAATTGATATAAAAATTCTCAAAGTATCGCCGTGTCGGTTGACATCGTCTTGATTTTATGATATAATAACAAATAATATAAGCGGCATTGGAAAATCAGTGCAAATTTCGTTAGGTGGTGTTTTATATGAAAAAGAAACTGTTCGGCAATAATATCAAGCCTTCCTGCAAATACTGTGAGCTTGGCACCGCTATGGGTGACGATAAGATTCAGTGCTCAAAGTTCGGTGTTGTAAAGTCTTACGATTCATGCAAGAAGTTTGTATATTCTCCCCTCAAGCGCATTCCTAAAAAGGAAATACAGCTTGCAAATTCTGATGTCAACAACATCAACTTCTGATAATCGGCAAAATATTTGACGTTTCAGCCGCAACCCCGCTTAGGGTTGCGGCTTTTCTTTGCACAAATTTATATATTGAAAAGCCGATTACGGTGTTTCAACATTAATATGTTATAATTTTCGTGCACAAAAAGCAACCGTATCAAGCAGAAAAAAGCATTGTTGCGTCAGGCGTTCGGTGGTATTATATAAATAAAGTCAAACCCGATATAAAAATTTGGAGGTATTTATGGCAAATCTTAAACGAATATTTACAGGTGTTATGTCCGGCTTTACAGCAATTTCACTTGCCGCCTGCTCAAGCAGCGCTCAAGCGGTTCAGGCGCAGGCTCTGCAGACACGACAAATACAAGCACGGAAACAACTATCGACGATGAGATAGAAAACCCCGTAAGCGTCGGCGACATAAGCATTGACGCAGGTGAAGAAGTTGAAGCGGCAGAACTTGAATATCTCGGCTGTTATGATATCACAACGGCAGGCGACGTAAAGCCGTCATACAAGTATTTCTCGGAGAATTACGGCTGTACAATAAAGTGTACGATAGTCGGCTCATTGCAGATTCAGGAAAAGCTTACTACAGCTATTTCTTCCGGTGAATCACCCGACCTTGTTGACTATTCTGATAATACATTCCCCCTGCTTATGTCAAAGAATATGTACACACCGCTTGAAGAATATATGAATCTTTCAGCGCCGCAGTGGTCAGGTCTTGAGCAGTACATAAATCAGTACAAGTGGGGTGGAAAGAATTATTACTACCCCTGGGCATATAATGTAGCTCCTTACTTCCTGATATATAACAGATCAGTGTTTGAGCAGATCGGTATCGAAGATCCAAAGCTTCTTTATGACAGAGGCGAATGGACATGGGACGCTATGAAGGACGATATCCGCAAGTTCATAGACTCTGATCCCGACGGCAAGAGAACAGGTCTTTACGGTGCAATGCAGTACTCAGCCCAGTCATTCATAAACAGTACGGGTACTCCCCTTATAACTATCGATGAAAGCGGCAAGCTTGTACAGAATTTTGAAAATGCAAATGTAGACAGAGCTGCAAACTTTATGCAGGAAATGAAAAAAGAAGGTCTTGCATCATTCCAGGAAGGCATCATTGACGTTGATACAACGCCTATGCTTGAGGGTACGGCGGCATTCCAGTGTATGGGCGAATGGATAATCTCAGGTTACGCAAAGGCAATGCTCAAGGACGACAGTCTCGACTACTTCTTTGTTCCGTTCCCGAGAGACGTTGAAGCCGATGAATACTATTATCCTATAACCACATTCGGCTATCTTGTTCCGGCCGGTTCAAAATATGCAAAGCAGGCTTCTGTGTTCATCAACTGCTGTCGCCTGAGCAACACGGACGAAGACCTAAAGGCTACCACAAAGGCAAGCATAATGAGAAGCAAGAAGTACACTGACGAAATGTACGACTTCATCTACAGTTTTAAAGAACCTGCAAATTTCCACTGTGTAGTCGACAATCCTTACGGACTTGACGAAACAACAGGTCAGATAGTAAAGGATATCCTCGGCAATACACTGTTTGATATCGAGAGCGATTATTCTGGTCAGTCGTGGACTCAGATGAGAGAAGCCAATATCGGTGCAATCAGCAAGCAGATAGAATATTATAACGGACTGCTCACACAGTAAATATAATTCATTTCACAAGCCTGCTGTAAACTGCTCACAGAGGATATTTTAGCTAATAAAGTAAATCGTAAAATTGTTCTATTAAACAGGCTATTTTACGCACTTTTTAGCTTACATTTTTAATTTTCATATGTTTCATTGTACATATTGCACAATTTTTTCAAATCAACTTTGACTAAAATGTGAATTGAATAAATGTACTTATTGTGATAAAATCATAGCAAAGATGTGTGTAAACGATTGCACGCATTACATTAAGGAGGTTTTTATGATCAATTTTAAAAGAATATTCGCAGGAGTAATGGCGGCAGCAACCGCTGTATCGCTTGCGGCGTGCTCTAACAGCGGAACAAGCACAACCGCTTCAACAGGTTCCGATGACAGTACTACAAGCACAGAAACAACAATTGATGACGAGATAGACAATCCCGTCAGCGTAGGCGACATAAGCATAGACGCAGGCGAAGAGGTTGAGCCCGCAGAGCTTCAGTATCTCGGTTGCTATGACATTACGACCGCAGGTGACGTAAAGCCCGCATATAAGTATTTCTCGGAAAACTACGGCTGTACAATCAAATGTTCAATAGTAGGATCGCTCCAGATACTTGAAAAGCTTACAACGGCTATTTCAGCCGGCGAATCTCCTGACCTTGTTGACTACTCAGACAGCACATTCCCGCTCATGATGTCAAAGAATATGTACACTCCTCTTGATGAGTATATAGACCTCTCTGCTCCTCAGTGGTCAGGACTTGATCAGTACATTAACAAGTACAAGTGGAACGGTAAGAATTACTACTACCCCTGGGCTTATAACGTTTCATCCTACTTCCTTATTTACAACAGAGGAGTATTTGAGCAGATAGGTCTTGACGACCCCAAGGAGCTTTATGATGAAGGCAAGTGGACATGGGAAGCAATGGCTGATGTGATCCGTAAGTTCATCGACTCGGATACCGACGGCAACAGAACAGGTCTTTACGGTGCTACCGAATATTCAGCACAGGCAATAATCGACTCAACAGGCGTACCGCTTATAGAGATCGGTGAGGACGGTAAGCTGGTAAGCAACTTCAACAACGCAAGCGTTGACAGAGCCGCTACATTTATGCAGTCGCTCAAGAGCGAAGGTCTTGCAAAGTTCCAGGAAGGCGTTATAAACGTAGACGAAGATCCTATCGTTTCGGGTACAGCGGCATTCCAGGGTATGGGTGAATGGATAATTACAAACTACGCAAAGAAAATGACGAGGGATGATTCTCTTGATATATTCTTTGTTCCCTTCCCCAGAGATTCACAGGCTGATGAATATTATTATTCGATGACGACATTCGGCTATCTTGTACCCGCAGGTTCAAAATTTGCTAAACAGGCATCGGTATTTATCAACTGCTGCCGTCTGAGCAATACAGATGAGGATCTTAAGGCTACAACAAAGACAAGTATCATGAAGAACAAGAAGTATACAGAGGAACAGTACGACTTCATGTACAGCTTCAAGGAAATCAACAATTTCCATGCTGTAGTTGACGAGCCTTATGGTCTTGACGAAACAACAGGTCAGATAGTCAAGGATATTCTCGGCAACACGCTGTTCGATCTGCAGAACGAAACATACGCAGGTCAGTCATGGGCACAGATGCGTGAAGCTAATATCGGTACAATCAACAAGCAGATCGAATACTACAACGGTCTTATCACAAGCGGTAACTCCTGAGTAGAATAAAACGAATAATAATTATAACCGCAGTTTTCGGACTGCGGTTATTTTTATGCGTTTTTTGCATAGCAAAAGGGCTTTGAAAAACAAAGCCCTCGTATTATTTTACGGATTTACTTTACCATATCGCTGTTATTGATAGCGGAAACAAGTGCGCTGACGGAGCTGTTGATGATGTCGGTATGGATGCCTGCGCCCCAGAACGAGTTTCCGTTCTTGTCGCATATCTCGACATATGCCGCCGCCTTTGACTTTGAGCCTACCTCTATAGCGTGTTCATTATATGTTACTAAGCTGTAGCTCAGTCCAAGACCGTTCTTTATAGCGTCGCTCACTGCGTCAAGTCTGCCGTTGCCGCTGCCGGTATACACTGCCGTACTGCCCTTGTAATCTGCTGTAACGGTAGCTGTGATCCCGCCGTTTTCCTGCTTATAGTGTGCCTCGGTGATTTTCAGTGCGGTTTCCTTATTCACGAAATTACTGCGGAATACTTCGTACACTTCATCGGGAGTAAGCTCCTTATGCTGATGATCGGAAACGGATTTAACCGTATAGCCGACTTTTTCACGGAACTTCTTAGGCAGGTCTACACCGTACTTCTGCTGTAACAGATAACCGATACCGCCCTTTCCGCTCTGGCTGTTGATACGGATAACGTCACCGTCATACTGTCTGCCTATATCCATAGGGTCTATGGGCAGATAAGGAACTGTCCAATGCTCAGGGTCTTTTTCCTCACGCCACTTCATACCTTTTGCGATAGCGTCCTGATGTGAGCCTGAGAATGCCGCAAACACGAGAGAGCCGCTGTATGGCTGTCTGTCGTAGACCTTCATACAGGTCATCTTCTCGTAAACCTCTGTTATCGAGGGCAGATCGGAGAAGTCGAGCTTCGGGTCTACGCCGTGCGAGTACATATTAAGAGCGAGCGTTACTATGTCAACGTTACCGGTACGCTCACCGTTTCCGAACAGAGTACCCTCTATTCTGTCAGCGCCGGCAAGCAAGCCAAGCTCGCTGTCTGCAACGGCACAGCCTCTGTCATTGTGGGGATGAAGCGAAACGATAACGTTCTCTCTGTTCACCATATTCTTGCACATATACTCTACCTGACTTGCGTAAACGTGCGGAAGCGACATTTCAACGGTAACGGGCAGATTGATTATAACCTTATCATTGGGGGTGGGCTGCCATACGTCAAGCACCGCATTGCATATCTCAAGCGCAAATTCAGGCTCTGTTCCGGTAAAGCTCTCGGGCGAATACTCAAATTTGAAGTCGCCGGGTGTCTTTTCTCTGTATTCCTTGAGCAGCTTTGCTCCTTCAACGGCTATGTCAATAATCTCGTTCTTGGGCTTTCTGAATACCTGTTCTCTTTGTGCAACAGAGGTGGAATTATACAGATGTACAACTGCGTGCTTTGCACCTGCAAGCGCTTCAAACGTTTTCTTTATGATGTGTTCTCTTGACTGGGTAAGTACCTGAATAGTAACGTCATCGGGGATAAGGTCCTGTTCTATCAATGCACGGCAGAATTCATATTCCGTTTCGGACGCTGCGGGGAAACCTATCTCGATCTCCTTGAAGCCTATCGCTACAAGCACCTTGAAGAATTCAAGCTTTTCTTCAAGATTCATAGGAACTATAAGTGCCTGATTTCCGTCACGCAGATCGACACTGCACCATATAGGAGCCTTGTCTATGTACTCCTTTTTTGTCCAATCAAGACACTGTACGGGAGGCATGAAATATCCTCTGGAGTATTTGTTTGTGTTCATTGTACCTTTCATAAATTATGTCCTTTCCCTATTTGGTTTTCCGATGCAGGCATTTAAAAAGCAATGTAAATACACAAAACCCCGCCTCTGTAAAGAGACGGGGTAAATCCTCGTGGTACCACTCTTTTTGACACAGCATTTACAGCCGTGTCCGCTTATGCCACATCTAACAATGTGCTTCTCTGTAACGGGAGAACCCGTCATAACTTACTGCAATGTTCAGTTATGCGACTCTCAGGCGAGCTATATCCGACCTTTAATATTGCCTTGCACCAAGCGGCAACTCTCTGTGAATAAACGTGCGGCTTTTTTCCTGATCAACGTCTTTTCCTATTAACAGATATTATTATATCTCAGAAAAACACATTTGTCAATAGTTTTTTACAAATTATTCACCTATCATTTCAATAAGCTGTTGCTGACTTATGACCGTAACGCCGAGCTGCTGCGCTTTTGTCAGCTTGCTTCCTGCTTCCTCGCCTGCGAGAACGTAGCTTGTTTTCTTGGAAACCGAGCCGCTGCACTTGCCGCCGTTCTGCTCTATAAGCGTTTTTGCCTCATCTCTTGTCATATCGGGGAGCGTTCCCGTTATAACAAATGTCAGACCTGCCAGCTTGTCGCTCTTTACATCAGACTGATACACCGTGTTCACGCCGTAAGATTTCAGCCTTTCGATAAGCTCCGTCATATGTGGCTCGTGAAGTGCAGTGAAGATGTTATTTGCAAGAATATCACCGAAATTCTCTACAGCGGAAATTTCTTCGGGGAAAGTTTCCGACAGCTTTTCTATACTGCCGAAGTGCTTCATCAGAAGCTGTGCGTTTTTCTGACCTATGCCCTTTATTCCCAGTGCGAATAAAAGCCTGTCGGGAGAATTGGTTTTTGAGTTTTCGATATTTGCTATCAGCTTTGAAGCCGAAACCTTTGCAAAGCCCGGCAGCATTTCAAGGTCCTGCTGTTGAAGAGAGTAAAGGTCTGCGACAGTGCTTATAAGCTTGTTTTCTACAAGCTGTTTTACTACCGCTTCACCCAGTCCGTCAATGTTCATAGCCGCTCTTGATGCAAAATGTTCAATGTTCTTGAGCAGCTGTGCGGGGCAATCAATGTTCACACAGCGGATAACCGCCTCGTCCTCCGCCCTTTCCGCCTTTCCGTGACAAACGGGGCAGATATGGGGTATAACGAACGGCTTGCTGTTTTCGGCGTGGCTTACGCTTCGTACAACCTCGGGGATAATATCTCCTGCCTTGCGGACAGCGATAATATCGCCTATTCTTATATCCTTGCTGTCGATATAGTCCTGATTATGAAGCACCGCTCTTGATACGGTAGTACCTGCAAGCCATACAGGCTCGAACACGGCAACGGGAGTGAGTGCGCCCGTCCTGCCGACATTTATCTCTATATCAAGCAGTTTCGTTTCCTTTTCTTCGGGGGGATATTTGAACGCTACTGCCCACTTCGGCACCTTTGCGGTACTGCCGAGCTCGTTTCTGAGTTCAAAATTATCGACCTTTATGACCGCACCGTCGATATCATAGGAATAACTCTGTCTGTTCTCGCCTATCTCCATAATGCGTGAAACGGCATCTTCGATATTATCAAAGGTCTTATAGCCGTCTATCACATTGAAGCCGAGCGATTTCATATAGTCAAGGCTCTCGCTGTGGCAGGTAAGCTCTCTGCCCTCGATACGCTGAAGATTGAATACGAATATATCAAGTCCTCTTGAAGCTGTCACTCTGCTGTCCTTCTGCCGCAGTGAGCCTGCGGCGGCGTTACGGGGATTCTTAGCCGGCTGTTCGTCGTTCTCAAGCTGTTTTCTGACCAGCTTTTCAAAGTCGGCTTTGGGCATATATACCTCTCCCCTGACTTCTATAAAGGGTATCTTTTCGTTAAGCTCCATAGGTATCGACTTTATGGTTTTCAGATTTTTAGTGATGTCCTCGCCCACAAAGCCGTCGCCTCGTGTAGAGCCTCTTGTGAATATTCCGTCCTTGTATTCAAGTGAAACAGATAAGCCGTCTATCTTGGGTTCAACGCAGTATACAGCCTTGCCTACGGCTTTTTTTACACGCTCGTCAAATTCATACAGCTCGCCTTTTGAGAATACGTCCTGCAGGCTTCCCATCTGCACCTCGTGAGTTACCTTCTCGAATGTGTTGATGGCATATCCGCCGACGTGCTGTGTGGGAGAACTTTCGGAAACAATTTCGGGATTTTCCGCTTCTATCTCCTTTATTCTTCTCATCAGCCTGTCGTACTCATCGTCCTCTATAGTAGGATCGTCAAGAACATAGTAGTTGAAATTGTGCTGTTCGGCTTGCTTGCAAAGCTGTTCGTATTCACTTTTTATCTGCTCTTTATCCATTGTAATTCCTTCCGTTTTCGGTTATTCATACGGCTCTGCCTCAAAGTCATTTATTGCATCGACAATGTCTTTATCTTCGGATACCACATGAGTGAAGCTCTCCGGCACATTTCCGACAATGACCGTTTCGGCAATAAGAAAATCTCCGCTGACATCTGTTTGCACAGAATACATAGGTATGAATGCGGTAACGCTGACAGTTGTACGCATTATCATTCTGTGAAGCGTCTGGTTAATTCCTGCATCGGTGAACTCGCTTATAAACACTGCGTCGGCATAGCCCTTAGGCTCTACCTTCATTCTGACGGTAGGCCCTGAGCCGTGAAAAAGCGGTATTCCGCTGAGTGTTCCGACAGTAAGGTCAACGTTTTCGGTTTCGCCTTTCATCAGTCTGTCGTTTATCTCGGTCAGCATATCGTTCTTAATGCGGTTTATCAACTTGGTGTTGCTTTCGATGGAAGAAACTCTGCCGTCTGCGGTATAGCTGAGCTTTACAAGAGCGCTGTATCCGACATCCTCTCCAAGCTCTGTAAGCCGTTCGTTTATCGCATCGTCTATAAGGCTCACAGTTACCGCTCTCGAATTGTATTCGCACACGTTCATTATATTAGGCCTTATCATAAGCTGCAGCATTCCGGCAAAGCCTAAAAGAATAAAAGCCGCACCGATAAGTTTAAGCCCGAGCCTGCGTCTGAATTTCGATAGATCTCTTTTCATAAAATCACCCGTTCAAATATAATACTATATTCTGAGCGGGCGGATTTTATGATATTGATTACTTCATCTTATAGAATGCCGTAAATGCCTTATACGCCATATAAACGTCATTTTTTGCGGTAAGCTCATACGGTGCGTGCATTGAAAGCACGGGAACGCCGACATCTATCGTATCAATGTTAAGGTTTGCGATATAAGCCGCAACAGTTCCGCCGCCGCCGAAATCCACCTTGCCAAGCTCGCCTGTCTGCCATACGACATCGTTCTTGTCAAGCATATTGTGGATAAGTCCGACATACTCGGCGCTTGCATCGCTTGTACCCGACTTTCCTCTTGCGCCGGTGTACTTTGTGACAACGATGCCCTTGTTTACAAATGAGCAGTTGTTACGCTCGTAGCCGTCGGGGAATGTGGGATCGTAAGCCGCATTTACATCGGCTGAAAGGCAGCGTGTGGCGGAAATTACCGTTCTTCCGTCACTGCCCATATTCTCGGCTAAATCGTAAAGGAAGAACTTGAGATATGCCGAGCGTAAGCCTGTGTTGCCGTCACTGCCTGTTTCTTCCTTGTCGGTAAGAACGCAGACGGCTGTCTTTTCGGGAACGGCTTTCATATCAATAATTGCGGTAAAGGCAGTGTATGCGCAAACTCTGTCGTCCTGTCCGTATGCGCCGACAAGACTTCTGTCAAAGCCGACATCCTTTGCCTTGAAGGCAGGAACGCATTCAAGCTCCGCACTTAAGAAGTCCTTTTCTACTATGCCGTATTTCTCGAAGAGGATATTCAGCAGATTGAGCTTTACCTTTTCGCTTATCTTATCATCTCTGAAAGGTCTTGAGCCAATGAGGATATTAAGCTCCTCGCCCTTTATCAGCTTTGTTGCGGGGCGCTTGTACTGCTCTTCCGCAAGGTGAGGCAGAAGGTCGGTCACAACAAACACTGGGTCGCCCTCGTCCTCGCCTATTCTTACCGTTACCTTGCTTCCATCGGCTCTTACTATTACACCGTGCAGTGACATAGGAACTGTAGGCCACTGATATTTCTTGATACCGCCGTAATAATGCGTCTTGAAGTATCCCAGCTCATCGCTCTCATAGAGGGGATTCTGCTTTAAGTCAAGTCTGGGTGAATCAATATGTGCGGCAGTGAGATTTACACCGTTTGAAATATCGCTCTTGCCGATAACGGCTAAGATGACCGCCTTTTCTCTGTTGAGAACGTATATCTTATCTCCTGCCTTGTACTGGGCCTTCTTGTCGAAGGGCTTAAAGCCTGCTTTTTCAGCCATAGCGACAGCGGTTGCGGCAGCCTCACGCTCGGTTTTTCCTGCATCAAGGAATTTCTTGTAGCCCTCGCAGTATTTGTCTGCCTTCTTTTCTTCCTGCTCGCTCATAACAAGCGTTGCGTGTTTTTTTACATAGAACAGTTTTTCCTTAAGCTGTTCTGCCTGTGATTTCTTTTCAGCCATTTTTCTTTGCCTTCCTTTATTTTTTATAAAGCCTGCAATAAGTATCGTAGGCATTTGTTATCTTGTCGACATAGTGCGCCGTGTCGGGATTCGGAATATCGGTCAGTATGCCGTTTTTTGTATATCTGCTGTCCTCAAGCCACGATGAAACACTGCCCGAACCTGCGTGATATGCGGCAGCCACCTCGCCAAGTTCTCCGAAGGTGTCGGTAAGATAGCCGAGCAGAAAACAGCCGTAACGGATGTTATCCTCGGCGTTGTACATATTATCAAAGGTCATATCGGGATCGTTTTCCTCGTCCAGTTTGTATCTTATCCACTCAAACGTTTCGGGCATTATCTGCATAAGCCCTCTTGCGCCGAGATAGGACTCGGAGTTTTCGTTGAATCCGCTTTCAACGCATATAAACGAGTATACTGCATACTTATCCAGCTTATACTGCGAAGAATAGCGATTGACAAGGTCACTGTAAAGCATAGGGTGGGTGGAACGTTCATATTTATCCGCACCGAAGAACACTCCGAATACTGCCAGCGTCACTGCGACAAGACAGACGAAGGTTATTATCAGCGGTTTTCCGCCCGTATTCTTGCGTTTTCTCTTAGTTGCCATTTATTATCTTTCTTGCTGTGGCATCGGCTTTTGCTTTAAGCATATCAATATCGCCGTTATTTTCAATGCAGAAATCGCTTTTGCTTTTGTAATATTCCGCATCGTGCTGTGAGCCGAGCCGTTTTTCAGCACTTTCTCTTGTTATATTGTCACGCAGCATAATACGCTGTATCGACTTTTCCTTGTCGCAGGTGACGCTGATTATTCCGTCACAGATGAAATCTATGCCGCTTTCAAAAAGCGTCGGTGCGTCAAGCAGTACAAAGTGCTTATCCGTATTACCGCACATTGAGATAACCTCGTAGGTTATGTAAGGATATATCGTATTATTGAGCAGGGCGAGTTTATCGCTGTGCGAAAAAACGATATTGCCCATCGCCCTGCGGTCAAGTTCTCCGTCCTTTGTGATAACGCTGTCACCAAAAAGGCGGTGCAGTTTATCAAGGCAGGGTCTGCCTTTTCTTACGACCTCACGGGCGAGCCTGTCGCAATCAATTATTAAAAAACCTGCATTTTCAAAGCTGTCGCATACTGTGGATTTTCCAGCACCGGACATACCGGTAAGTCCGTATATCTTCTTATTTATCATTTTGTTCCTGCTTAAAGTATTATTGTCTTGAATGCCGCCGCACGAAGAAGCCTGTTGTATACGGCAGTTCCTACGCCCGTTTTTTCGGGGCAACGTACATAAGCACGCTTTGCACCAAGCTCATCGGTCTTGCGCAGTACCGCAAACAGATTGTGCGCCTGCTCCTGCGCTGTGCTTCCGTAGGATATTGTCGGTACTTCTATGCCCTTTTCGCCGCCGAAAATCACGCCGTATGTGCCGCCGTCATTCTTGCTGTTCAAAAATTCAGCCAGCTTCTCATCGCTGTCGGTTTCAATAATAGTTATGTCGGCTCTGGGCGAATAATGCTTGTACTTAACGCCCGGAGAAATTACTTTTTCGTTTTCATCGGGCTTTGCAAATACGTTCTTGTCGGTTTCTGTCTTTGCAAAGCGGCTGAGCATTTCGGCTGTTATTACACCGGGCCGCAGTACCTTTATGCCCGTTCCGCCGTCTGTAAAGCAGATAACAGTGCTTTCGACACCGTTTTTACATTCGCTGCCGTCTATTATCAGTGGTATTCTGCCGTTCATATCGGCATAGACGTGCTGTGCCGTTGTAGGACTGGGGCTTCCCGACAGATTTGCAGACGGAGCGGCAAGAGGAACGCCGCACATTTTAATAAGATTCAGAGTATCCTCGTTGTCGGGCATTCTGACAGCAACTGTATCAAGCCCTCCGCTTGTCGTATCGGGAACTATATCCTTCTTTGGAAAAATCATCGTCAGCGAACCGCTCCAGAAATGCTCGGCAAGGGTAAGTGCAAGAGGGGGAATCTCCTTTACCGAATTTTTCAGCATATCAAGGTCGCAGATGTGGATAATCAGCGGATTGTCCTGCGGTCTGCCTTTAGCTTTGAATATCTTCGCACACGCATCGGGGTTATATGCGTCTGCCGCAAGACCGTATACCGTTTCGGTCGGTATCGCCACGACCTCGCCCTTCTTTATAAGCTCTGCCGCCTCGCACAATACCTCGTAAGACGGTTTCTTTATCTCTGTTTTCAAAAAAAGTCACCTTATCTCTGTTAATCGTTGCCGCCTGCCGCCAGCTTTGCGGTTCTGTCGGCAATCGCCAGTGCGTCAAACACCTCATCGCAGTCGCCGTTCATAAACTGCTCCAGCTTGTACAGCGTAAGTCCTATTCTGTGGTCGGTAACACGGCTCTGGGGAAAGTTATATGTTCTGATTCTCTCGGAGCGGTCGCCTGTGCCGACCTGTATCTTACGTTCAGCCGCTATCTTGCTGTTCTGCTCGTTCAGCTTTGCCTCATACAGCTTGCTGTACAGCATCTTCATAGCCTTGTCCTTGTTCTTGTACTGGCTTCTCTCCTCCTGGCACTCTACAACTACTCCTGTAGGGTGGTGGATTATTCTTATGGCGGATTCGGTCTTGTTGATATGCTGACCGCCTGCTCCGCTTGAACGGTAGGTCTGGAATTCAAGGTCGGCGGGATTTATCTCAACATCAACTTCTTCAACTTCGGGCAGTACCGCAACTGTTATTGTTGATGTCTGTATTCTGCCCTGTGCCTCAGTTTCGGGGACACGCTGAACACGGTGAACGCCGCTCTCGTACTTTAGCTTTGCATACACTCCCTCGCCCTCGACCGAAAAGCTGATCTCCTTATATCCGCCAAGCTCTGTGGGATTCGAGCTTATCACTTCTGTTTTCCAGCCTTTAGTCTGTGCATACATCGAATACATCCTGAACATTGAGTTTGCGAAAAGTGCCGCTTCTTCTCCGCCTGCACCGCCTCTTATCTCAATAATAACATTTCTGTCATCATCGGGGTCCTTCGGCAAGAGGAGAATCTTAAGCTCGTCTGTATACTCGTCCATTAGCTTTTTATTGCTCTCGTACTGCTCCTGCACTATTTCCTTGAAGTCCTTGTCAAGTCCGCCGTCAGACAGCATCTGCTCTGCTTCTTCAAAATCGCTTCGGGCGGTCTTGTACATTCTGTACTTTTCGATTATCGGAGTCAGGTTCTTAAGCTCCTTCATCAGACTCTTATACTGCTCCTGATCGTTTATCACGTTTATATCCGTCAGCTTTTCGTTTATTTCATCGAAACGCTTTTCTGTTATTTCAAGTTTTTCTGTCATTATCTGTTCTCCGTTTCACGTTAAAAATCAAAATAGCGTCATTGTAAATTAAACACTATTTCTCCTCTTCAACGGCATTGCGGATAACCGATTTTATCTTTTTCTCGCACTTTGAGCGGGGCGTCATGAATTCACGTCCGCAACCTGTGCATTTCAGCTTGAAATCCGCACCGACACGCAATACAAGCATTTCCTTGCTTCCGCAGGGGTGTTCCTTTTTCATTCTGAGAATATCTCCGACCTGTATATCCATTGTTCCGCTCCTTTCATCCGATATTTAATATATTGTACCACATTTTTGCCTGATTTGCAATTATTGAGATAAAATTTATGTAAAATCTTCAGCGTGGATTACACAGACTGTTATGGGAATAATCATAGTGAAACGGAGGAAAACAAAATGAAAACAGATATTACAGCAAGATTTGACAGCAGTGATACGGCACAGCGCATCGCCGTATATATCAATGAGTTGTACGGTGCGCCATCGGATATGTATACAACTCAGATCACCGACGGATATTACAGCTACAGCGGCATAGTCCCTATGACAGTGCCGGGCGCTAATTTTCTGACTAATATATTCTGCCCTGCATTCCCTGAAAATACCACGCTTGATGAGATAGAAAACCGCCGGGGAGTTACGGCAAAGATACGTTGCAATAAAAACAATCGTGCGGAAATAACACGGTATATCATCAAAAACGGCGGTCGGATAATTTCATAAAATCGCCGCTTTTTTGCAATTTATACAAAGATACACTTGATTTTCATGTCGAAAAATGTTATAATTTTTACAATATATCAGCAGATAATCCGAATGATATATCGGGGAGGGGCGCCCTTTGAAATCGATCAGAAATAAGTTCGTACTGATTATGATAGGCTGTATTCTGATATGCTCATTTGCTATAAGCGCTATCGGCATTTTAGGCATCGACAACATTTCAAACGAAAACTCGGAAACGATAATGAAGCTGCAGGCATCGACCAGCGCTCAAAGCCTTGAGAAGCTGTTTTCCTCAGTGGAGCTTGCGATGAATACCTGCAATGACTATGCCGTAAGCCGTTTTGACAGCATAGAGAAGTTCAGAAACGAACCTTATACACTTGAGCGTTATAACGATTCTGTCGGTCAGCTTATAAAAAATGTACTTAACAATACCGATGCCGCCATCAGCGGATATATCCGTTACAATCCGGAGCTGAAGCTATCTTCCGACGGCGTATTCTGGGTAAAGGACAGTGAAAAAATAGTCGCACATCAGCCGACAGCCATAGAAGCATACAACAAGGATGATGCTGAACACGTTGCGTGGTATTACGAGCCGCTCAAAGCCAAAAAACCGGTCTGGATAAATCCGTACATAAATAAGAATCTGAACGATATAAAAATGATCTCATACGTTATTCCGCTCTTTGACGAAAACAAAACTGCGGTAGGCGTTATAGGTATGGATATTGCTATGAGCCGTATAACAGCTATGGTAGACGAAATAAAGCTGTACGATACAGGCTATGCTTTCCTTTGCGACAGCAAGGGTGATATGGTATACCACAACCGTTATCCGAACGGAATGACGCTTGAGGAAATAAAGAAAAACAGCTTGTTTACATTCATTGACGACAACTACAGTGGCGAACAGGCAGGAGATGTCATCAATATCCGCAATAGCGAAGGCGAAAAAAGAAAACTGTGCGCAAAATTTCTCTCCAACGGTATGGCGGTCGTAATCTCCGTTGCCGATAAGGAGATAGGCAGTAAACGTATCTCGGTAATGATACAGGACGCATTTGCCGTTGCTGTTGTGCTTATAGTTACCTCGTTACTTACCTTCAAGTTTACGAGCATTATAGTAAAGCCGATAAAGCATCTTACCGAAGTTTCCAAAAAGATAGCGGCAGGCGACCTTGACGTTGAGATAGAATGTAAGACAAAAGACGAAATAGGCGTTCTTGCCTCAAGATACAGCGATACCGTAAAAACGCTGAAGAAGTATATCAACAAAATCAACAAGCAGGCTTACACCGACGCTGCGACCGATGTCGGAAACAAGGCAGCCTATCATGACGCAGTACAGCGTATAGAAAAGATGACCCAACTCGCAAACGGCGATTATGCCATTTTTGTAATGGATATAAACTATCTCAAGATGTACAACGACAAATACGGTCACGAATTCGGAGATATGCTGATCTCGGACGCAAGCACGATAATCAAGAGAGTTTTCGGCGATTACAATATTTACCGCATAGGCGGTGACGAATTTACGGTAATCATAAATTCCCCGGGAAATGATCTGTGCGAACAGCTTGTCAAACGCTTCAAGCAGGAACAGGAGCTGTTCAACCGTAATGCAAAGCATTATGAGCTGGGTGTCCGTATTGCCGTAGGATATGCGGTGAACGATGCGACCGACAGGGATTATGCCGATGTATTCAACCGTGCGGACAAGCAGATGTATATCGACAAGCAGGAAATCAAAAAGACAGCACGGGCTGTCGGCTATGTTGATAACAGATAAGAAGAATATTAAACGGCGCTCAGCATTTACAGCAGAGCGCCGTTACTTTATCCGTTGTTTCTGTTTGCCGTGCACAGCCTTTTTACCGTATAACCGCCGCTTTCCGTTATATCGGCGTAAATTCTGTCACCGGAAGCAAACGAGCCTTTTATTATTCCGTCTGATATATAATTCATTACGTTTTTATCAATCAGCTTTGCTATCGGTCGTGCGCCCTCGTGCATTTTCCCGGCATCGGCGCATATCCTGTCTTCCAGGCGTTCACTCCACGAAAGCGTTATACCCTGCAGAGCGCATCTTCCGGCAAGCTCCGACAGCATATTGCCGCATATCTGACGGTAATCGTCCGCACTCAGCTCATTGAACACGATCACTTCATCCACTCTGCCGAGAAATTCGGGACGGAAATATTCTTTCAGTTCGTTTCTTATAAGCTCTGAGATCTCATTTTGCCTTTGTCCCGTACCGAATCCAAGTCTGCTCTTACCGCCGCTTATCAGCCTGCTGCCTATATTTCCGGTCATTATTATGACAGTGTTTGTGAAATCCGCCGTTCTTCCCGCAGAATCTGTAAGATGCCCGTCGTCAAGTACCTGTAACAGCACATCGAAAATATCCGGGTGCGCCTTTTCTATTTCATCAAAAAGTACAACGCTGTATGGTGTGCGCCTTACTCTGTCAATAAGTTTTCCGCCGTCCTCGTATCCTACATAACCTGCAGGTGCGCCTATAAGCTTTGAAACCGAATGCTTTTCACTGTACTCTGACATATCAAATCGTATCAAAGCCTTTTCGTCGCCGAACAATGCCTGTGCAAGCTCCCTGCAACACTTTGTCTTGCCTACTCCGCTTGTACCGAGAAATATAAACGATCCTACGGGGCGATGCTCGTCTGACAATCCCGAACGCCCTCTTCTTACCGCATTTGCGATGGCTGATATTGCCGCAGCCTGACCGGTAATTCTTTTAGAAAGGATCTTTTCAAGCTCAGAAAGCTTTTTTGCGTTTACGTCTTCACAACTTACGGGTATACCGGTATAACTTGTCACTACATCGGAGATATCCTTTTCGGTAAGCACCGCAATATGACCATATGATGCAGTTTCAGCCGCTACCGCCTTTTCTTCTTCCCGTATGCGCAGAGCAAGCGAAAAATCCTTGTTGTTTATAGCTTTTATCTTTCTTTCCGACAACTCCCTGAGTCTTGTATTCTTATCTGCGCTTTCTTCCTTTACGCTTGCATTAGCCCTAACTTTAGCCGCCGCCTCGTCTATAAGGTCGATTGCCTTGTCAGGAAGAAAACGATCGTTGATGTACCTTGCAGAAAGCACAGCCGCCGCTTTTATTGCATTGTCGGTGATCTTTACGTTATGATAACTTTCATAGCGTTCTTTTAGACCACTGAGAATAGTTATTGTTTCGTTTATATCGGGCTCCGATACGCTTACAGGCTGTAAGCGGCGTTCAAGCGCTGCGTCCTTTTCAATATATTTTTTATATTCGGCATTAGTGGTCGCTCCTATAAGCCGTATCTCTCCGCGTGCAAGCATCGGCTTGAGGATATTCGCTGCGTCAATAGCACCCTCAGCTGCACCTGCACCGACAATGTTATGAATTTCGTCAATGAAAACTATGATATTTCCGTCGTTTCTTATCTCGTCAAAAACATTTTTAAGCCGTTCTTCAAAATCGCCGCGGTATTTTGCCCCGGCAAGCATTGCCGTTATATCAAGCATATATATCTGCTTTGTCTTAAGCTCAGCGGGAACATTGCCCTGCGCAATTCTGATTGCAAGACCCTCTGCAATAGCGGTTTTGCCCACACCGGGTTCTCCGACAAGGCAGGGATTGTTCTTTGACCGCCTGAGAAGTATTTCGATAACCCTGGCAGTCTCTTTTTCACGGCACAGACACGGATCAAGCTTTCCTTTGCGTGCCGCCGCAGTAAGCTCCCTGCCGTATTTTGTAAGCGTGGAGGACAAACCTTTGCCTGTTTTATCACTTCCGTTTCCGCTTTGCGGCGTTTTTTTCAGCGGATCTGCGCTTCTGATTATGAACGCCTCGCTGTCAAGACCGGCTTCACGCAGAAATACAGATGCGTAGCATTCATTGTCACGCATTATCGCACGCAGAATATGTTCTGTACCTGCGGCATTCCTGCCCGAATTTCTTGCTATCAGTACTGCTGCCTCAAGTATTCGCTTGCTTCTCGGTGTAAGATCCGATACATCGAGCGTAGTCGGCAGACCCTTGCCGATAAGCGAGTTTATGCGAGAAACAACAGCAGCCGGCGTTATCCCGTTCTGCTCAAGTATCATATATGCTACTCCGCCTTTGCAGGCGCATAAACCATATAAAATATGTTCACTGCCAACATAGGTATGCCCCATACTCATGGCGCAGGTAAGCGCACAGGTAAGCGCATCATTTGCTTTATCGGTAAATCCGTTGAATTCCATACCCCGACCGCCTTTCTTATATACAATTATAGGCAGATTTTTACTCTTTAATCACAAAACAAAGAAATAAATTGCAGTAACACATTTTTATCTTCGGCATATTATGTACTATGAGCAACGCTCAAACGGCTTAGCTCAAATAAAACAACGGAGGAAACATATCATGTTCTGTTCAAACAACTCTTGCTGGTGGATTATTATCCTCATTCTCTTATTCTCTTGCTGCGGCGGCTGCGGTAACAACGATTGCGGCTGTAACGGCGGTTGCGGTAACAACTGCGGAGGATGCGGCTGCTGATAACAGCGCCGGAACCGGGGAGTCCCTGTGGGGGCTCCCTATTTTTTGTGAAAAATAAACAAGTGAAACTTTTATCACTTGTACAAAATTATCTAAATATAATCTAGTAAAAATCACGGAAAATGAGTATAATTATAAGGATAAAGACAGAATTTATGCGAAGAAGGAGACTTGACGTTGAAAAGAGAAGATTTAAGAAATATAGCGATTATCGCACACGTTGACCACGGCAAGACGACGCTGGTCGATGAAATGCTGAAGCAGGGCGGTGTATTCCGTGACAATCAGGAAGTTGAAGACAGAGTAATGGACAGCAACGCACTCGAAAGAGAGCGTGGTATCACTATCCTTGCAAAGAATGCCGCCGCACACTATAACGGAGTTAAGATAAACATAGTAGACACTCCGGGTCATGCCGATTTCTCAGGCGAGGTTGAGCGTATATTAAAGATGGTAAACGGCGTACTGCTCCTTGTTGACAGCTTTGAGGGTACAATGCCACAGACAAGATTCGTTCTTCAGAAGGCGCTTGACTTAGGACTCAAGGTAATAGTTGTAGTAAACAAGACCGACCGTCCCGACGCAAGAAACAAGGAAGTTGTTGACGAGGTTCTTGAACTTCTGCTTGACCTTGACGCTTCGGATGAACAGCTTGACAGCCCGGTTATCTTCTGCTCGGGCAGAAACGGTGTAGCATCATATTCACCCGATGTTATGGGCGAAAACTTCAAGCCTTTGTTCGACAAGATAATTGAGCATATTCCCTGCCCCGAGGGCGACCCCGACGGCGATTTACAGCTGCTCGTTTCATCAATCGACTACAATGACTATGTAGGCAGAATTGCGGTGGGCAGAATTGAAAGAGGTACGATAAAGCAGAACCAGGAAGTTATGGTATGCGACTACAACGGCTCACACAAGCCCTTCAAGTCAAAGGTAGTAAGCCTTTATACATTTGAGGGCATGAACAAGGTTCCCGTAACCGAGGCTACAATCGGTGATATCGTATGCTTATCGGGTATCGAGGGTATCACGATCGGTCAGACTATCTGCGCCGTAAGCAACCCTGAACCGCTCCCCTTTGTAAAGATAAGCGAACCTACAGTAGAAATGACATTCTCGGTAAATGACAGCCCGTTTGCAGGCAGAGAGGGTAAGTTCGTTACATCACGTCAGATAAGAGAACGTCTTCATAAGGAACTTTTAAAGGACGTATCGCTCAGAGTAACAGACAGCGAAAACTCCGATGCATATAATGTAGCGGGCAGAGGCGAAATGCACCTTTCGATCCTTATTGAAACAATGCGCCGTGAGGGCTATGAGCTTTCGGTCAGCACACCCCGTGTACTTTTCAAGGAAATTGACGGCGTAAGATGCGAGCCTATTGAACGTCTTGTAATAGATGTACCTGATAACTGCGTCGGCTCTGTTATGGAGAAGATGGGTGTCAGAAAGGCAGAGCTTGTTCATATGCAGCCTGTAGGCAACAGAACAAGAATTGAGTTCCTTATCCCCTCAAGAGGATTATTCGGTTACAGAAGCGAGTTTATGACCGATACAAAGGGTGAAGGCGTACTGAATACCGTATTCGACAGCTACCGTCCTTATATGGGCGAAATCCCCACCAGAACGGTCGGTTCGCTTGTTGCTTTTGAATCGGGTACGGCGATGGCTTACGGTCTGTTTAACGCACAGGAAAGAGGTACACTGTTCATAGACGCAGGCGTTCCCGTTTACGAGGGAATGGTTGTCGGAGTTTCTCCGAAGGCAGGCGATATTAACGTTAACGTGTGCAAGAAAAAGCACCTTACAAATACAAGAGCCAGCGGCAGTGACGATGCTTTAAGACTTATCCCATATAAGAGAATGAGCCTTGAAGAAAGCCTTGAATTTATTAACGATGACGAGCTTGTCGAGGTAACTCCCAAGACAATAAGAATCAGAAAGAAGATTCTTGATAACGATCTTCGTGCAAAGGAAGACGCTAAGAGAAGAAAGCAGAACGCTTAAAACGGATATAGCAAAAGCTGTGGTTTCATAATCGAAATCACAGCTTTTTTGATATATACGGTACACTTACCGCCTGCATTAAATATATCATATTCAGTTCAACGACGCCGGGTTTATAACATTCAAAGGTAAATTTCCGTCTTTTTCAAATACTATACTGTCGGCAGACAGACTTCTGCCGGATTTATCAAGCTCTACAGGTGTAAATTCACGATTGATCGGCATTCTTGTATTGTTGTTCAAACGCGAAATAATACCAATCAATTCACTGAGATTTTTTTCATCCGGCAGCAGATTACGATAATCAAGATAGCTGAGCACATCTTCAAGAGGGTTGCTTGCTGTCTTTTATCTCCGGAATACAATCGTCGACAGTATCCCATGCGTCCTGATACGGGTTAATTTCATTTTCTGTATAAGGAAACGGTTTAGTTCATTAGTATATTCATTTTCTTCTATATACGAATCATCCGCAAATTCCAGCAATTTCTTTTTCTCGGGAACAAATAAAGGTTTGCCTTTCTGACTAATGCTTCAAAATAATCATATAACAGAATTACCGTTTCTGAATTAAGGTTAAGTCTTTCAATGATAGCTTTAATTGAATTTGCTGAATACATCTTTGGAAATTATATCATAACAATCTCCTCAATCTGCGTTTTCTGAATTGAGTCACATTTCTTTGATAAATACAATATATAATGGAAACGGACTTTGAAGCAACACATACTCCAAAGTCCGATTAGTTATTATATTCAATTGTTCTTATCGGTTACCGGCTTTTCGCTATATGCGTTCTTCGCATACCCCTTAAAGGAATCATCCTACCTTTTTGCCGTTAAACTACAACCGACTTTTACATTTTTCGTAGTCTGCGCTACTTGTGTACACTTAGTACATTGGACTATACCTCACTGTCTTTCTTCATTTAGCACCGCTCTTCGATGCTGTATTTTGCAGTCAGTGTATATTACCATAATCAACACATCCTTAAGAGATTTTTATCAGAAGAACTGCCTCTTTGAATGTCTTAAACTGTACATTTTGATCACCTTACCTGTATTTACCTTGAAAGCCATATATAAAATAAACGCTTTTGCGGAAATCTGCGATTTACCAATCGCTATAAGGTTTTCTTAATGTCACTGTAGCTGTTTTACCCGCAATTTATAAGGTCAAAACCCTTTTATTATGTGTGTCGATGATTACCATATGAGTATTGTCATCGTCGCATTCACTTCTTAATTTATATTGCGAGCCTCAACAGACTGCTGTGACTCACTTGATTCCTGACCCATTGGACTCGCCTCCTGTCCGACTGTATTTATATACGCTTTCCGAATCGTATATAGCGTTGAATAAAACCCTCTTTATAATGTTAAATAGTCAGCACCAAGATGTTTTATTCTGTCTGGGGAACTTTCCTTTTCCTTGTCTATATGATAACACATCAAACGGCATAAGTCAACACTTTTCTGAATGAAAACTGTACAAATTGCACATCGCGGTTTTGTGTATTAGTCACATAGTTACACAGTTTACACAATACCAACGTATTTAATCTATGTTTATAACTTAAAAACGCGTCGATTTGCTATTTTTAGGGAATTTAACCTCAGCAGGAATAGTATTGTGAGAAAATCATAAAATACCTCTTGACAACGCCTTTGGTTTCGTGTAAAATTATATACAGAACAGAGGTCTTGAAACGGTCCTCGGAAAAGGAAGGAATAAACAATGTCAGAAATCGAAAACATCACAGACAACGACTTAGACACTGCCGAGTTTATAGACCTCGAAGACGAAAACGGTGATACCGTTACATTTGAGCTTATCGGACGAATCGAAGTTGACGGCAGTACCTACTGCGCAGTTATCCCCGAAGAAGACGATGAGAACGCCGACAGCGACGTTTACGTTATCCTCAAGGAAGTAAACAAGAATGACGAAGTTTATCTTGCTACCATCGACGACGATGCAGAATACGACCGTGTAGCCAAGGAATTCTTCAACGTATTTGAGGAGCTTGACGAAGAGGACGAATAAAAAGTTAATTCACTGCCTTGTGCGCTTCAGTATGATTTCATATGATCCGACACTCTTTAATAGGGATTTCTCTCCGTTTGCGGATTGCAGACCTCCCGCCATTGCGGAAGAAGGGAGCGTGAAACAATCGGGGGAAAGTTACCCACCGTACTTTATGTGCGGGTTTCATCGTCATACCACGGCAAGGTGGTCTTAAAAATTACAGCCGTACTGCTTAAAAACAGTACGGCTTTTCTTGTAATAAAATCTGTTTATATGAAAAATAGAGCAAATTCTCTATCCCTATAAGAACGCTTTGTGGGCTTTGCGTCCT